>Ga0209986_10003954_pt1 | contig 12754 bp, 12 predicted proteins | sample BlataG_FD_183168 | JGI IMG/M metagenome (GOLD analysis project Ga0209986, IMG submission 183168) | Deep subsurface microbial communities from Black Sea to uncover new lineages of life (NeLLi) - Black_00105 metaG (SPAdes) (version 2) | ecosystem: Environmental > Aquatic > Marine > Oceanic >...
CCGCATGGAGTTAGTTTTGCCCAGGGACCAACGATCAGGAATCGTTTCCCGGCTCGGCAGTGGGGCTGCCGGCCGCTTTCAAAGAAGCGGATCATCTGCCGCAGCGTCCATTCCGAGGTCAGGATGGGATAGCCGTCATTTTGCATCGCCACAAGTCTGTCCACCACCCGGCCAAGTTCACTCAGCTCCCCGTTGGAGTTGATCAGAAAATGCGTCTTGCCTGTCCGCAGGGCATTATAAGTGCTGAAATTGACTGCGACCCCCCACTCTTTCGCCAACTCGGCAATACGAGGTAGGTCACGAAAGTTGTCGCTTTGCACCACGCAGGCTAAAATGATGTCGTTGTTTCCATATCGTGCGAGCTTGGGGGCAAGATCGCGTATGTGCTCAAAGTTCTTCTTAAGGTGCCGGAATTCGTTGTGGCGTTCGTCGGGGTAATCCAAGGAGAGCGAAAACTGATCGACTCCAGCCTCACGGAGTTTCAGGTACTTATCCTCGTTGAGAAGTGTGACGTTAGTGGTCAGGACAAAGACCGCCACCAGATCGCGCCGCCGCATTTCACGGATGATGTCGATCAGGTCCTTGCGTAACATAGGTTCCCCGCCGGAGATTTGAGCCACTGCCGGATGCAACTCATCGACCCAGCGGGCGAATTCTTCGGGGCCCAAGTGTGGTTCCTTGACATAGTCTCCCAGGTCACAATGCTCGCAGCGGGCGTTGCAGTTATACGTTACCTCAAATGAGACTGTGATCGGTCGTCCCAGAAGTATATTCTTAGCTGTGCGTCCCGCGATTCTTGCTTTCCGTGCGGAACTCAACTCCGGCATTTCTAATCCTCCCACCTCCTTGACATGCTCGTATGCCAGGCGGCATAGGCTTCCTTGTCATTTCCAATTACGTTATGGTATTCATACTATGTCCGCAAGTAAATGTTAAAAATATCCCTGTCCCTGCCATCTGCTATTGAGTTCTTATTGGTCGGATTCCGCAGGTACCGAGGACGCTGTCCACTGAGCTAACCACACATGTTCTCATTTCATTGTCCAGAATTAGAAATCCTTTTTGAGCTTTCAGCCATTTGTAATTGTGATTAGCTCTTATAAGGAGTAGTAATGCAATAGACTAAAGCCACCGAGCGGGATCGAACCGCTGACCTACTGATTACGAATCAGTTGCTCTACCGGCTGAGCTACGGTGGCTTCATTCAATTCCGGGCTATGCCCGTATGTATTAATCGTCAAATATAATAATAATAAGCCGAGATTCAAGGGGTTTAGGCCAAGCATGACGGCTCCTCCACCAGCAGGTGTCAGGCGGGGGTCGCCCGATATCGCCAAGACGTTGAGTGCAGCGGTCTGCTTAGGAGCTGGCTCAGCTTCGGAGCGGAAACCGGTTGCCCGAAACGGCATTTTGGTTATACTGCCTGTAGATTAAGGACTGGAGGCTTAGACCAAACAAAAGCCCGCCGGATAGCTGAATTGGTCGAACTTTTTAGCCGGTGGAAGGATTCTAAAGATATGGATATTGCAACCGAAAAGACGAACATGCCCTTTCAGGTCAAAGACTGTACTATAATCACCCGTATGGGCGGGGTAGAGACCGCCGTCAATCTCCGGGAAATGCGCGAACGGATAGCCGTTTGCCCTGTTGAGTGCCTTTTTCATCATTTCTGCGAGACGGTCGTCAGGCCGACCTTTGACGACCCGGAGTTTCGCAACGATTTCGCCGTCTGGTCAGCGCATCAGCTTCGGGATCGCGTCCTGGCCGAACGTTTAGGCATCATCAACCCCTATTCACTGGACAATTTCGAGCAGTTGCGGGAGCTGGTGCTGGAAATCGTTGACGAACGTCTGAGCGAACTGGTCTACATTCCCTGGGCGCCGAGGGGGAGAGACTTCCGGTTTATGAGGGCCGTGACGGTTATATTCGACGCCGGGATCACGCTGACAACCCCTGATGACCTGATCGATCAGCTCCCCAATTTCAGCCACAGCTCCATTTACTACCATTTCATAGAGGCGCGACGAAGAACCCCCGACAAGTCAGATGACTTTTCCGCCTGGCTGGAGGGTTTTGGTTCCGGAACGGAAAGTCTCAGGGGAGCCTTGGGGGGGATAGACTTTTACTATCTCACCCTGCCGCACCTGAAGAAAACACTGATACAGGCGCTTCGAAACGCCAGAGCAGAGGTTACTGATGACCGGCAAGTCATTAGCGGCGTATGAAAACGTAGTCGGCCACGTGGCCATCTCCCAGCTAAAACAGCTGGCCGATGACCTTGCCGGAGCCCGCGTGGTTCATGTCAATTCGACCAAAGCCGGCGGCGGGGTGGCCGAAATCCTGCAGTGGCTGATCCCGCTGATGAACGATCTCGGGCTTGAAGCTTCATGGGAAGTCATTGAAGGACATGATAAGTTCTTTAACACCACCAAGGCTTTCCACAACGGCCTGCAGGGTAACCAGGTAGCCCTGTCACAGTCCATGATTAACGTCTATGAAGAAACGGTCGCTGAAAACGCCGACCGCCTGCGTCCCCTTTTGGAGGAGGCTGATTTCGTCTTCATCCACGACCCCCAACCGGCCTTCCTGCGTCACCTCTGCCCCGATCGCAAAGGGAAATGGGTATGGCGCTGCCATATCGATGCCAGCCATCCCAACCGTAAGGTGTGGAGTTACCTGAAGAAGGTGGTCTCCGGGTATGATGCCAGCATCTTTTCGATGCCGCACTTTGCTCAGCGTCTGGAACATCCTCAGTTCATCATAGCGCCCAGCATCGATCCTCTGAGCGAGAAAAATCGAGAGTTGTTGCAGCAGGAGATTGACACCACCCTGGGGCGTTTCGGCATTTCAAGTGACCTGCCGATACTAACGCAGATTTCGCGCTTCGACCGCTTCAAGGACCCTGTCGGCGTTATCGACGCCTTTAAGATGCTCAACAGCTCGGTTGATGCTCAGCTCGTTCTGGCCGGCGGCGGCGCCACCGACGACCCGGAAGGCGCGGCGGTTTTCGAGGAAGTGCAGGATGCCGCGCAGGGAAATGATAGAATCTTCGTCCTGCTGCTGCCCAGTGATGCTCACCGGACAATAAATGCCCTTCAGCGAGCGTCGACGATTGTCATCCAGAAGTCACTCCAGGAAGGATTCGGCCTGACCGTGACGGAAGCAATGTGGAAAAGCAAGCCGGTTATCGGCGGCAACGTGGGCGGAATCCGTCTCCAGGTGTACAACTATCACACCGGTTTTCTGGTCGATACCCCGGAGGGCGCCGCTCTGCGCATCCGGGAGCTCCTTCGCCATCCGGAGAAAATCAGGGCCATGGGAAAAACCGCTCAGGAGTTTGTCACCCTTAACTTTCTTTTAACACGCCATCTTCGCGAATACCTGACATTGATGTCGGGCCTGCAAAGCGGTCTTCAAAATCACCTGACCGCCGCTTGAATAGGACTCAATGGAGATTATTAATCCACAGTTCAACCTCGAAAGCTTCTTTTACAACCTCGGCAGCGCCAAAAAGCGAGCCTTGATGCTCGACTACGACGGCACCCTGGCGCCGTTTCGGGTCGAGCGCGAGAAGGCTGTCCCCTATCCGGGGGTACGAGAAATCCTTACTCGTCTCGTCTCTGCCAGCAGAACCCGCGTAGTCATTATCAGCGGCCGCCGTGTTAGGGACCTGGTCCCTTTTATTGGGCTTGATGTCTCGCCTGAGATCTGGGGAAGCCACGGACTGGAGCGACTCACAAGCGATAACGAGTACAAGCTGGCCGAGCTTACTGAAGCCACCAAGCAAGGTCTGGCTGAAGCCGACAACTGGCTCGAAGAACAAGGACTGGCAGGCGTAAGCGAGAGAAAGCCGTCAGGGATCGCCTTTCACTGGCGCGGGATGAGTCCTGATGAGGCTAATGAACTCAAGGAAAGGATTGAAAAAAAATGGTTTCCCACGGCGGGAAAGTTTGGTTTAATTTTACATGAATTTAACGGAGGCCTGGAACTGAGAGTTGTGGGAATCACAAAAGGAAAGGTGGTTGAGAATATTATCAAAGAAATGGGCGTCGACGCCGTGTTGACCTACTTGGGGGACGACCTGACCGACGAGGATGCCTTCAACGCCTTGCGCGGTTGCGGGCTGAGCGTTTTGGTTCGCGACTCCCGACGCGAAACTGCTGCTGACCTTTGGGTCAAACCGCCGCAAGAGCTGTTGCAGTTCCTCGAAAAGTGGATTGAGTACGGAGGATAAATCATGGATGTTTTACAAACCGTTTATTTCAATAACACCCTGTTGCAATGGATCATTGCGATTGGCATAGCCGTCGCATCTTACCTCGTTGTCCAGGCACTCAGACTGCTTGTCGTGCGTCGCCTGGCGGCAATGGCTGAACGGACCGCCAGCCGGATTGATGACATCCTCGTGGGCGTGTTCAAACACACGAACTCAGTTCTTGTGCTTATTATCACACTCTACTTCGGTTCGCTGTTCCTGACACTGCCGGACAAGGTTGCTCATTTTATCAAGATCATCGCCACCGTGGCTTTCTTCATCCAGATTGCATTGTGGGGAAACTGCCTGATTGACAATCTGATTTCACGGATTCACAGCCTGAGACGTGAGAAAGATCCAGCCAGCGTTTCTGCCTTTGGCGCTGTATCATTTTTCGCACGGTTGGTGCTGTGGTCGCTGGTCATATTCTTGATCCTGGACAACTTCGGGATTGACATTACCGCCTTGATTGCCGGACTGGGTGTTGGCGGCATCGCCATAGCGCTGGCTCTGCAGAGTATTCTGGGGGACGTATTCTGTTCCATAGCAATTCTGATAGACAAACCGTTCGAGGTGGGTGATTTTATCATTGTTGACGATAAGCTGGGAACCGTCGAAAAGATTGGCATTAAGACGACGCGGGTGAGGTCGCTCTCAGGTGAGCAGCTCATTTTCTCGAATACCGACCTGGTAAGCAGCCGTATAAGAAACTACAAACGGATGAACGAACGGCGAGTGGTGTTCTCCTTCGGCGTTACCTATCAAACTCCCGTTGAGAAGCTCGAGGCCATTCCCTTGGCCGTCAAAGAGATTATATCATCAATAGGCAACACCAAATTCGACCGGACCCATTTTCATAAATACGGCGACTCCTCGCTCGACTTTGAATGTGTCTACTACGTGTTGAGTCGTGACTACAATATCTACATGGATATACAGCAGCAGATAAACCTTGCCATTTTCCGTCACTTCGAAAAAGAAGGAATCGAGTTTGCCTACCCGACCCAGACCTTGTATATTAGCAAATAAACGCTATGTGCTGACGGGCTGAACCGGCGCTTCGTTGCGCTGAAAGCAGTTTCGTAGCAGCAGAACAAGGAGAGGGCGTATGCAACTATCGGGAAAACGCCTCCTGGTAGTTTCCAACCGGCTGCCTGTTGTTGTCATCGAGGATGGTGAACAATGGAAAGTCGAGCCCGGCTCGGGGGGGTTGATAACGGCCCTGACTCCTGTAATGCGCGAAAACCGGGGGATATGGGTGGGCTGGCCCGGGTGCGGACCGGAAGCGCCGGCGGCTTCGTTGTTAGATGAGTACAACGCCAAACAGGACTATGAACTGAAGGCGGTGACTCTGACCGTGGAGGATGTTCAGAAGTTCTACCGGGGCTTCTCCAACCGGACTATCTGGCCGCTCTTTCATGATCTGTTAGGGCACTGCAAATTCGACGCCGAGCAGTGGAACTCCTACATTGATGTCAACCGCAGGTTCGCAGAGACAATTGCCGGGCTTGTTGAACCAGACAGTTTTATCTGGATCCACGATTACCAGCTCATGCTGGTGGGACATTTTCTGCGGGAAATGAATATCGACCGTCATATCAGCTTTTTTCTGCATATTCCCTTCCCTTCCCGCGACCTGTTCCACCGGCTCCCGTGGAAATATGACATCCTGCAGAGCCTGCTGGAATACGACAACCTCGGTTTTCAAACTCTGCACGACCGCCGCAATTTTATCCAGTGCGTCAAAGCGTTTGTGCCGGAGGCGACGATAAAAACTTACAAAAGAGAATCGGTTGTCGGTTACGAGAATCGCGCGATACGACTTGGCGCCTACCCGATCAGTATTGACTTTCACGAGTTTAACGATGGCGCCAATACGAAAGAAGTAGCCGACGCGGCCTGGTTCATTCATGAGAATGCAAAAAACCGCATACTGGTTTTAGGTCTGGACCGTCTGGATTACACCAAGGGCATTCCGGAACGGTTTATAGCCTTTGAACGGATGCTGGAAAAATACCCCGATACGCAAGGAAACATTTCCCTCATCCAGGTTGTCGTTCCCAGCCGACTACGGGTACCGGATTATCAGGACCTCAAGGAATCTCTGGATAGTCTGGGGGGGAGAATAAACGGCCGCTTTTCAAAGCACGGCTGGATTCCCATCCACTACATGTTTCGCAGCCTGGAGCGTACCCAACTGCTGGGACACTACCGGGCCTGCGAAATTGCTCTTATCACGCCCCTGCGGGACGGCATGAATCTGATTGCAAAAGAGTATTGCGCCAGCTCGATTGACAATAATGGGATTTTAATCCTTTCCGAGTTTGCCGGTGCCTCGGAGCAGATGGCCAAGGGAGCTATCATGGTTAACCCGTACGATATCGAAGATACCGCTGATGCGATTTACCGCGCCTACATCATGGATACCGAAGAGCGGCAGCGACGAATGAGAATCCTTCGCTCCGAAGTCAGGCGCAACGACGTCAGGAAATGGATCGAGTGGATCCTGGGATCGCGCCACGATGCCCCATCCCAGATTCCGGCCGGCACAGCCGCTGACGGGTAACCTTAACGCGGAATCCCCAGCGGCATAACCAGCAGGGCTGCTTCATCTGCACCGTCGATCTCCAATAGCCTGTTAAGAGCATCATCGTGGAAGGCGCCTACCGCCACCGTTCCTAAACCGAGTGAAGTCGCCTCAAGATAGATGTTCTCACAAATTGCCCCGGCTTCGATGTAGATATAGCGGTAGCCTCTATCACCGTACTTGACTGTCGAACGGTCAAATCTCGCCGTAAGAATGAGCGTCACGGGCGAACTCCCCACGGCCTCCTGCTCGTTAGCGGCCCGGTGGATCTGCCGGCCAAAGTTTCCTTCTTTGATAAGTTCCAGGCTGTTGTCGGAAACCTGAAAATGGTACAAGCCGTCGGCGAGCGTATCGACATTAAGAGCTATAACGTAGATCTCTATGGGGTAAAGGGCGCCGCCGGAAGGAGCCGCTCGAAAATCCCAACCATTGCTGGAATAAGTAATGCCGCCCGCAGACAACAATACCTGTGCCAGTTGTTCCAGACTCATTGCCTTATCTGCAAAATTACGCTCCGACCTTCTGTTTTTGATAGCGTTCTCAACGCTTATGCCTTCAAAGTCCGGCGTCGGCAGTTTCACTTTGGAAGCGCCCTCATATTTTTTATAAAGAGGGACTTGTTCCCCCCAGCCGATATCCTTCCCCTTGTAACCTTTGTCACCAAAACTGGTTTCATGGTGAAACTTCTGGCCAATGGACATATTCTCCTCCTGTTCGGCATTGACGCACGCCGTCAACGCAAAGGTCAGCATGACCACGAAAAGACAGCAGCATTTTGTTGCACTTCTCATAGCACATCCTTTCATCAATCTTTATTCTTATTTTCTCCTTTATCTTTATCTTCATGCTTGAGGTAATCTGGTGTAATAATTCACTCCCTCATTTTTCGGAAACGCCATTTTACCACGTCGCCGTTTTTGGTAACGTACTTGTCGCTGGCGACCTGGGGCACACTGTCGTTTACCGAGTATATCCAGTAGGCTCCAGCGCTGTTTTCTATCGAATCGATGGCGGTGACGAAAATCCCCATTACCGATGACTTGTATTCTACCTCGTGACCGTCCTTCAACAGGTCAAACACCGTCTGCGAATCGGCCCCGGCAAGCTCAATGACGACGCTGTCAGGCGGAGGCGATAGAGCCGTCGAATTGCCGGCTTCACTTTGTTTCAGATCACTTTCATTCTCTGTCTTGGAACCACAGGAGCACAGGAGAAACGTCAATAGAACCGCCGCAAGAAGCGCCATAGCTTGGAAATCGTTTACCTTCACACAGCCTTCGACCGTTTTTAATGGTCCGCCTTTCTATATCTGTGAGGTCAAGTAAACAAATACGAACGTTAAAACAAGGGGATAAGAGTTGTGATCCGCATTTTACCTTGCTTTCCCGCAAGCCCCCGTCTTACTTACTGAGCATGAAGAAGCTCGGTCTGTTTCTGATAGCTTCAGTCTGCTGCTTGTCTGCGGTGGTTGCTCAGGAGGCATACTACTCTATTTTTAACTATACACATTTCATCCCCAAAGTCAGTATCAATGATCGAAGCGTTTCCCTGCAAGCAGGACTTTACCCGAAGTTCTATGAAACCCGCTCCTCCGCCCGCGACATGCAGTGGGTCGCTCAAAACGACAGCCTGCTTGTTGCCTTATGGTTGGAAAAGGGGGACACCATTTTGCACATTCTCACGGAGCTTGCCGGCATCCAGTGGTATGAAGCGGAGTTTGACATCTATCTGGTTAGGTATTTCCCGACTATCGGCTCGGCCGATCCGCTTATCATTCCCAGCGGTGGTTTGAAAACCGGGTTCCTCATAGAAGCGGCTCCCTCCGACAACCGCTTGGTCTTAAACCTGATTTTCCAACTCTCCAAACGGATGCTGGCCCAGGCGGTTCAACCCGAGGACTCCATTTTCCTCAGAATCGCCGACCATCCCCTTATGCGGCCCGGCCCTTACCGGTGCGACAACCTGGCCATGCTGCTGGCCATTGCCACCTGCCAGAACATCATCGGTCTTGATTCCACCTATGACGCCTATCACTCGGCTTTCTGGGTTGAACACACCCCCGGGCGCCGGATATTTGAAGAGTACTTCCTTAACAAATGGATTCTGACCCCGGATCATACTCTGGCCGACCGGATCGCCGAGGAGCCGTATGGGTCGCGGCTGGTCTCAGTCACCCGCCCGCCGCGAATACCAAAAAGACCTGCCGGCTCCAGAAATAGAGTCTTCATCGAAGGTCTCCCCTTAAAAGGACAGCTTGGTTTTTCGGTCAAGATCGACGAAGCCAGTTATCTTGTAGTTGACACTATTGATATCTACCGGCTGGCGTATGCCTGCGGCCTGAGGGTTGGCGACAGAATCCGCTCCGTGGATGGCTACCGCGTGAAGACCCACCGGCAACTGGTGGAACGGATCCTGGACAATCTTGAAGACGGAGGGGCGGTACTGCAGGTTCTGCGGGATGATCAAATTGAAACGGTATTAATTCAGCCGATGTTTCTGCCTGACATGTATGACAGCCTGTACATCGAAGAGGAGTACTTCCTTCCTGACGATTCCTTCCAGGTTATTCCGGACACAACCTACAATGAATCACTCGAACGATAGGAGCAGAATATCGGCTCTTGTATGATATAAGGATTGATGAGGTAATAATGAAGGAATTGATCGAAAAGCTTTTACCGGAAGTAAGAGATATTCGAAATGTTGAGCTCCGGGACAAAGTCATTGCCTGCTGGGAGGAAGCTATTCGCTTTCGAGGGTGGACCGAAGACCTGCTGCGCGAGATTCCGTTTACCCTGCTGGCGGACAATGTTAAGATACCGTTTATTGACCACGTGCGGGCGGTTTGCCGTATGTGCGTGGCTGTTGACGATGTTCTGACCGATGTGCACGGCCGAAACAAAACGGCGGTAAACCGTGATTATCTTATTGCCGGTGCCCTTTTGGCCGACGTCGGCAAACTGTTGGAATTTGAAATCGTAGACGGCAAGCCGGTGAAGTCCGATTACGGCAAACACATCCGCCACCCCTTCAGTGGCGTCGGGCTGGCGTTTAAGCATGATCTGCCGTCGGAAGTGATGCACATCATCGCCACCCACTCCAAAGAAGGTGCGGGCGAAAAGCGCCTGCCGGAGAGTATCGTCTTTCACCACTGCGATTTCATCGATTTTGAGCTGGTCAAGGACTGATGTGATAAATGCTACTCGAGGCCAGAACCTAATGACGTGCGAGGCCGATGTCCACATCGGCCTCGTAATTACAGCCGTCGTGAATATGGCGGCAGATGAGGACATCTGCCGCCCACTGGTATCTACAAACTTTTGTGATCGGCGTACGTCCTGAGGCCGTCTCAAATGCTCTTTTGGGCTGATTAGGAGGACTTTGGCAACATTTCGTAACGAACAGTAAACCTTTCGGCACTGCTTGGCAGGGGTTTCGACCTGCTTCCGGCGACCTACACCCGGTTGTCTATCCGATTACCGAACAAACTGAAATTCGATCTCTTTGACTTTCCTCTCCGCCTTAAGCCAGTCTTCGACATCGTTGCCCGGTGTAAATCCACGATGCTCATACATGGAGTACGCCAGTTTTTCAATCAACGAATGATATTGCCTGGCGACCTTCTCACCGGATAGGACAACCTTGGCCACGGTGCCGTCTTTGCCCATTACTGACAAGCAATTGTCCATACCGTCACGGTCTTTTTCCAGCACAATCCTGACCGGCACTTTGACCGCGACAAGCGGCTCGGTTAGCTTGTCTGGGTCATACTGACCGGTAAAGAGCTCAACACCGTCGATAAACCGGCCCTTCTTGGTGATCGCAATGCCCATGAAGGGAGAGCCCCGATCAATTTCGACTTCGTTGTCGTCTCTGTGTTTCACCCTCACCGTAGCACGGCGTAGCTGGTTGATCTCATTAAACTTTTTGCAAAAGCGCGACCAGTTGTTTCTCTTGATTTCAGTAGCCATCATATCCTCCCTTGCTCAGGTCGTTTGTTTACCGTCCTGCCGAACCTTCGACGAGACCAGGTCATAATTCTTATTATCGGAAGGAGCAAGTATTCAATTACTCAACTTCCGTGTGGCAATGATACGGCAATTGGCTCGCTGGATTTATATAAAAAAAAAGACGTCTCTCGGAGCTCAAGTTGCACTTCCCTGCCGGCTTAGGAAACCGTTTGCGCATCCTTAGTTGCACAAGCGATGGAACCAAGCTGATACACCGCAAACCACGCAAGAACGGCTCAATTGCGTAAGCTGTTTAAAACTCAAGATGTTGCCGAAGACGACCCCTGTCCCGCTTCTGAAGTACAAGGTCGCAGCCCTTTTTCTTGTAGTGGCATATCGGTTGCAATATCAACTCGTAGAAATATGCTGAGTTCGTTGATGTCTGCCCACAACGGGGCAGGTGGAAAGTTCCTACAAAGCGGAAAGGACGGTTTCCATGAGATACCTATCTAAGTTCCTTATAATGTTGGCAATTCTGGCGTGTACTTTGCCGTCAGCGGCCTCAAGCCAGGCGTATTCAGGCAAAGTATCGGTCGACGCTGTCGAGGCTGAGCCCGGCGAGCATATTGGAGTCCCGGTCAGGTTGAGCAACAATGATGTTCCTCTTTCCGGCTTGACAGTTCCGCTCAAAATCTCCAGCCCCGATCTGACGGTTGACTCCGTTTCCTTTGCAGGGTCGATCCTCCCCTCGGATTTCGACGGCCACATGGTTGTGGACAATATCTCCCACGAACTCAAGATTTCCTACCTTCCTCACTTCACGGAACCAATACCTACCATAACTACCACCGGTGGCCTCATCGGCACAGTTTTCTTGTCTATCGCCCCTGAAGCTACACCGGGTACGACGATCTCCATAGATTCGATTAACATTGATACCGTTGCCAGCGACGGTGGCCCGGAGACCCATATCTGGAAGAAAGTCCACGCTTCCGACCAGAGCGGGACCGTAATTCTCTTGCCTGACTTTGAGCCCGGGGGAGTTGTAGTTAAGTCGCCGACCGGGATAGATGACGGCGTCGAGCCTTCCGGACTGCCCACTTCCTTTGGCCTTTCCCAGAATTATCCCAATCCGTTCAACCCGTCGACCATCATTGAGTTTGGCCTGCCTCGTGCCGGTCGGGTTAAGCTGGAAGTTTTTAACATCCTTGGACAAAATGTGTTGACATTGATCGACCGTCGCCTGCAGGCGGGTAACCACCAAGTAGAATTTGACGCCACCTATTTCCCCAGCGGCATCTATTTCTACCGCCTGAGCCATGAAGAAGTAAAACTGACCCGAAAAATGACGCTGGTCAAATAAACGATTTGACACAATTTGCCGATTCTGAAAGGGACAGCCGAATTATCGGTTGTCCCTGTTTTGCTTGTAAAGGGATGACGGCCGTGGCTCAGACTGTAGAGGAAAAAAGGTCGGTAAAGTTCGGTGAGTACCTCCTGACCGGAAAGATCGGGCAGGGGGGAGTTGCCGAGATTTACAAAGGGCGGCAGGAGTCGTTAGACCGTGACGTGGCGGTCAAGATTCTGTCGACGAAACTCACCAGCGATCCCGATATCGTCAGACGCTTTGAACGAGAATCTCTCGTCATTGCCAAATTGAACCACCCTAATATCGTCCACGTTATCGACAAGGGGTCTATCAGTGGGCGCTATTATTTCGTCATGGAGTATATCGACGGCGCCTCGCTGCGAGAGGTCATCGACTCCGAGAAGATCCCCCTGAAGACGAAACTTGAGATGGTCGTCGAGGTCTGCAAAGCGCTGGACTATGCGCATAAAAATGGGGTCATCCACCGCGACATCAAACCGACCAATATCCTGATCGACCGGCAGGGAAACGCCCGGGTGGCGGATTTCGGCATCGCCCAGATTATCGGCACGCCCGAGGGTGAAATGACCGCC
>Ga0209986_10003955_pt1 | contig 12754 bp, 14 predicted proteins | sample BlataG_FD_183168 | JGI IMG/M metagenome (GOLD analysis project Ga0209986, IMG submission 183168) | Deep subsurface microbial communities from Black Sea to uncover new lineages of life (NeLLi) - Black_00105 metaG (SPAdes) (version 2) | ecosystem: Environmental > Aquatic > Marine > Oceanic >...
AACTTTGTCGTCGTGGGCCTGCTTCATAACATTATAGAACATCGTATCGTGTCCGGGACGTTCTTCCACGATGCGGCGCATCGTTGCCACTTCGTGAGCATAAAAAGCTGTTTTAAAATCACAGGATGGCTCGAGAATAGCCGCCAGTGCCGTGGGCATACCCATGAACTCGTGAGCAATAATGGTTGTCGAATCTTTAGCGGCACCGATTGCTTTTAGCGCAGCAATTGCTACAGGCGCCAATCTGATATATTGCTCATACTCCCACAAGTGCTCGTATAAATGGCTGCGGACACCAAACTCCTCAAACAGGCGTCTTTTGAATTCGTTAACCGCCCCCTTATCCAGGTATTTTACATCGATGAGCAGTATCTCGGGTGAGCTTTTTATGCCTGTGCGTTTATCAACAAACGTTCGTCTGCCGTAGACAATACCTGTATTGAAGAAATTTTCGATCTTACGAAAAGCCTGAGCATATCCTGTGTTTACAAACCCGTCTATAGATGAATACAGTACTTCACCATCCTCACCAAGTCGTTCCGATACCGAACCTTCGGTGGTAAACAACGGGCCGATGATGATAGAGCGGTCAATTCTGTCAAGATAAGAATTGCATGTGAATAGACCCTGCAGGACAGCGCCTATTCCGCCAATTTTCCCCACGGCCTCATGAGTAACATGCACTACAGTCGTGTCACTGGCCATATTAAGTTTCCCCAAGTTGTAAACGAGGTTCAATCAGGTTGTTTTTGCAGCTCTACATAAAATATAGGAAATAGCTTCATTGCAGCCAAATTATGGAGGGGCTCCGGACTATTAAACTTTGTAGACCGAAAAAATCGTGATAGAATTGCAGATTGAGGGTATTTATTGGGACTTTTGAGTCGACTTGAAAAAGATTTTTCCCCAGCTTAGCTTATTCGAGTGCGGAGATTTCTTATCAGGCCCGAAAGTACCTGCTGAGGAACATCAGCTAACTCGGGCTCGGGCATTTCACTAACTGCTATTTTGTCAAGAATCTTAACAGCCTGGCGGCCGTAAGGAACTATCGAATCGGCAGTTCTTGTGGCTTCGTCCAGCTCTCCGTTAGCCATTTGTCGAAGGTATAGAATTATGTTTTTCGTCAGCTCCTTTTCGTTTATCTCTAATGCCGGCCTACCGGTCCCGGGCGGACCTTCCGGAACTTCCCGCTCAAGCAATATCTCTTGTGTAAGATGGTGTGTTTCGTTCATCAGCTCTTTTTGCTTTACTTCGTCGTCTCCGTCTATTGGAGCAAGTTTAAGCTCTTCACCGGAATCCGGGCTGGGGATATACACTTTGTTATGGCATGCCGGGCACTTTTCCCATTTGCCGCCGGCACCGTTGGAGGCTTTTATCTTTTTGCCACAATGCTCGCAATGAAATACTATCGACATTTTGTCGCCCTTGACGAAACCTTCGTTTATTAATCCGGTTTATATTCTGCAACTACGTCGGCGGTTATCCCGCCGCGAGGTCTGAATCGAGAGGTAACCTTCATCCAGCGTGGTTTACAGGCGCCGGATAAATCATTCAGTATGTCATTTGTCAGGGCTTCGTAAAAGATGCCCTTATTGCGGTAGCTTTGCATGTATAACTTCAGGCTCTTTAGCTCGATGCATAATTTGTCGGGGTGGTATTCGATGATAATCTCGCCGAAATCCGGCTGGCCTGTCCGAGGGCAAACACTGGTAAATTCGGGACAGTTGATTGTGATGACGTAGTCCCGCTCAGGATTTGGATTATCGAACAACTCCAGTTTTACTTGGTCGCCCATTTCCTGACCTCTTTTAGAAATCCTATCATACTATTATAATCGGGATCCTAAGCCAAGACAAGTGATAATCAGTAACAAAAAATTAAAAAGCCGTTTTGCAAAAGACCAGCGGAAATGGCCTTCATTGTTTTTGACAGAATCCGACCAAATCGGTAAAATACGACTGTTATAATTTTTTTGAAAATCAGTCTATGTTTCGAAAGCACCCGGCAGTGAAAATTGGAGGATAGTATATGGAATCTAACACCATAGTTTTCAGCAGGCGCCAGTTCATAAACGCTGTCGGGGCGGCAGCGGCAGTTGCAACATTGCCGTTCTGTGCCTTTGCCGGAAAAAGTGTGACAAAAGGCAGGAAACCTAATTTTGTTTTTATTTTTGCAGACGACCTCGGCTGGGGTGACCTCGGTTGTTACGGCAATCGCCAGATTAAAACACCAAATCTGGATGAGCTGGCTAAAAAGGGAACACTGTTCACGCAGTTTTATGTCAATGGGTCGGTCTGTTCACCGTCACGAGCGGCAATTATGACCAGCCACTTCCCGGCACGTCACGGTATTCACGGCCACTTTTCAACCGAGAGACAGAACAAGGCACGCGCCATGCCCAACTGGCTCGATACCAGGGTACATACAGTAACAAAATTGCTAAAGGATGCCGGCTATACGACCGGGCATTTCGGCAAATGGCACCTTGGCTCCGGCACCGGTGCTCCGACGCCGGGCGATTATGGCATCGACGAGCACAGCACCAGAACATCTTCGGGGCCGCAAATCGAGGGCACAAACGACCCATATTTCCGGGCCAAGTCCACCACCATTATAGTTGATAAAACCATTCAGTTTATCGAAAGCAACCGCGACAAACCTTTCTATGTAAACGTATGGACCCTCGTGCCTCATGCTACCCTCCATCCCACTGACGAGCAGATGAAACCGTACCGGCAATACGCTCCCCGAGGCGTGCCCTACAAGGGAGCAAAACAGATATACTATGCCTCGGTCACTGATCTTGACCGACAAATCGGTCGGTTGGTTAAGAAGATTGACGAGCTGGGCTTGGCTGATAATACTGTTATTGCTTTTTCCAGTGACAATGGCCCTGAAGACTTTGATATCCGAAATGCCGTCCACAGTGGCATTGGCGATACAGGCCCATTCCGTGGAAGAAAGCGAAGTATATACGAAGGCGGTATCCGTATGCCCTTTATCGTTCGTTGGTCCGGCCATGTCCCTGCCGGCAAGGTAGATAACACAAGCATCGTCGCAGGTGTCGACTGGCTCCCGACCGTCTGCAGTTTAGCTGGCGCTAAACTGCCCGGAGACCTAAAACCTGATGGCGAAGACATGTCGGCTGCATTACTCGGCAAATCTAAACAGCGAACCAGGCCTTTGATGTGGGAGTGGCGATTCCGAGTTTTTGGCGATATGGCCCATAAGTGCCCGATGTTGGCCATTCATGAAGGAAAGTGGAAACTGCTAATGAATCCTGACCACAGCCGTACAGAGCTGTACGATATCCCTAAGGACCCGACGGAGCTGGACAATGTCGCCGACCAGCATCCTGACATTGTGAGGAAACTTTCTGAAAGGCTGCTGAAATGGCAAAAGACGCTACCCGCCGGGCCAATCGATAAAGAAGCCGGCTCAAATGCCTATCCCTGGCCGAAAGAGCAATAATGATACGGGTTATTAGATAAACGTTCGCAAAAACCGTTGTCTACGCAGCCCCTGTCGGATATACTTCTGATTTCAATGCCTGACGATTTATCCGGGCGGAATTGTATAGTGCTAATGTTATGTAAACCGTGCATTTCTCAATTTACTTTGAAAGGAATGGATACAATGGTGAAAGGATTGGTTATCGTAAGCTGTGCTGTTGCAGTAGCGGTCTTGGCATTTTCAGGCTGTGCAACGATGAGTAAGATTGAGGCTCCAAAATTCGTTCTGCGCGTAAATTGTGCAGCCACCGAGCCCTACACAGACAAGGCCGGAAACGTGTGGCTGGCCGACCAGGTTATGGAAGAAGGCAAAGCGTGGGGTTTTGTTGACGGGATGACTGTCGACCGGGGCGACCTGGGTATTATCGGCACCGACGCACCGAAGATTTATGAAACCGAACGCTACAGCATGTCGGCATACAAGTTCAAAGTACCCAACGGAAAATATACAGTCCGACTGCATTTCGCTGAGACGTACGATGGAATAACCGGCGACGGCCAGAGAGTTTTCTCAATCACGAGCAACGAAAAGACAGTTCTTGAGAATTTCGACCCTTATAAAGAAGCCGGCGGATTCCAAAAGCCTGTGGTCAAAACAATCAAAAGTTTGACCATAACCAATGGAGAGCTCGTTATCGGATTCACCAGTAACATACAGAATCCCGAGATTAACGGCATCGAAATACTCTCTGAGTAATCCGGTACAACTATCTGATTGGAAGCGATATAAGAAGGCGGAACGGTTACTTGTCAGCTATGTATCTATTTAGTTCCTGTTGCGGAAAACCAAAACTGGAAATGTCACCCCTGCGAAAGCAGGGGTCTACGGCGAAAAAACTGGATTCCTGCTTTCGCAGGAATGACAAACGCTGTTTCCGCAACAGTAACTATTTAGTCAAATTAGCTGGCGAAGGGATTCAGATTCCATTGCAATTCAGCACCAAGCCTTTGTGCGAGATGAATCTTTGACGGGGAATAAATAGTGGCAGAAAAAAAGGCAGTTATCTTGCTCAGCGGCGGTATCGATTCAGCTACAACCCTGGCAATCGCCCTAAGCGAAGGATTCAAGTGCTATGCCTTGACTTTCAGGTATGGCCAACGACATCAGTGGGAAATCGAGTCTGCAAAGAAAATAGCTCATTCTTTAGCGGTGGCTGAGCATCGTATAATTGATATTGATTTAGCTGCTTTCGGCGGCTCAGCCCTTACTGACCCAAATATTGAAGTGCCGAAGGATAGAGCCGAATTAGACAATCCAACTCAAATTCCACTAACCTATGTACCTGCACGTAACACCATATTCTTGAGTTACGCCCTTGCCTGGGCTGAAGTATTGGGTGCGTTTGATATCTTCATCGGCGTCAACACAACCGACTACAGTGGCTATCCCGACTGCCGGCCTGAATTTATTACCGCCTTCGAGAAGACCGCCAACCTCGGCACTGCAGCAGTTATCCAGGGCAGGGGCCAATACCGTATCAATACCCCAATTATAGATATGACAAAGGCCCGGATTATCCTTGCCGGCACCAAGCTGGGAGTCGATTATTCTTTAACGCACAGTTGCTACGACCCGGATGAGCAGGGCAGAAGCTGCGGCCGATGTGATTCCTGCAGATTCAGATTAAAGGGCTTCGCCGAAGCAGGCCTGAAAGACCCAATCGAGTACGCAAAATGAGAGTAAACGAGATTTTTTATTCCCTTCAGGGCGAGGGATTCCTGGCAGGGGCCCCCAGTGTTTTTATTCGTCTGGCCGGCTGTCCTCTACGCTGCCGATGGTGCGACACAAAATATGCCTGGGACCAAACGGCAGGGGCCCACTACAGTATCGCGAAAATCGTGCAGACTATTCAACAGTGGCCGTCCAAACTCATCGTAATCACCGGCGGCGAGCCGATGGTTAATCCGGATTTGCCGGAATTGGCGCACGCTCTGAAAGCATCCGGCAAACATATAACTATCGAAACCGCAGGTATTGCATTCATACCGGCTCTGCCCTGTGATTTGATGAGTATTAGCCCGAAATTGAGTAACTCCACACCGACCGACCCGGAACTTTCAGCAATTCACGAGGATTCAAGATTGGATATAGCAGTCCTACGTGAGCTTATCGATAATTATGAGTATCAATTGAAATTCGTTGTGGATTCAGAAACCGATTTGCCGGAAATACAGCAAACAATAGAGGACATAGGAAACATAGACACGACAAAGGTAATGCTGATGCCTCAGGCGACTACGAGAGATGAACTGTTAGCCAAATCCCCAATGGTAGCAGAGTTGTGCAAGAAAACCGGCTTTGCCTTCTGCCAACGTCTCCATGTTTTGCTTTGGAACGGCAAAAGAGGAACATAAGAACACATATTTACTATTTAAGCGGCCCTTTCAGCAGCCGAATATCATCAATCCATACGGTGCCTTTACCATTTATAACGAGATTCAGCTTAACATTGTCGGGATTCTGCCCCTTTTCCAGCATGAACGGTGTATCTTCCGTTGCCCAGTCCGTGCTGCCGGTCAAAGGCTTGTCAAGCCCCCTTGAGAAAAAATCTCCCAGGCCGGCAAAATGACACCACATTTCTAAGTAGACTTGGCCTTCGACATCTTCTGTTCGTAGCTGCGCCTGATAAATCAAACGTGCGTTTTCTATATCTATGTCACCGGTTTCAAATAGTCGGACCGTTGTCGGCTCCGTTGCTTCAATTCGCAGAGAGCCGTTGCCATCGCTTGAAATTTGCCTGTCGATTATAACTCCAGATAGGGTTATTAGCCCTTCTGTGGTATCAAGAGGGAATCGTTGCAGTTCAGTTACTTCAATTGCCACCGATACACTGTCCCAAGATAAACAAAGCATAATCGGAACTACAAAAAGGCCGAGAACAACATATCCAATAATTAAACCGGCCAAAGCTAAACCACGTCCCTGTACCATCGCGTCCTTTTCAATTTTCCGTAGAGCTATGTGCCCACAGACTATAGCAGGTATGCAGCCGATCGGTATAACCAGTGAAAGGACCAAAGATGCGATTGCAAGACCGGATGTTCGGGCCGGCTTGAGATTATCCTTGACACCTTCTCCAATATCTACTTTGGTTGTCTTTTGCAGCGTCTCACGAAGTTCCTCATATTCATCCTCGCTTATCTTGCCTTCATTTCGAAGCTGCAGCAGTTCCTCTTCTGATGATATGTTTGATACGTTTTCCATTTTTTAATCTCCTGAAAGTTTTTCGAGTTTCTCCTTTGCCTCGGTTACACTAATTTCGTCCGTTCTCAACTGCTCCAGAACGGCCTTTTTCTGAGCATCCATTTTCTTGAGCGCCTCGTAGTTTGCCATCAACCTGTCCAATCTGGAGCGGATCGCCGCATATCCGAGTGAGCCTCTTTGCTCCAGTGTCTTAATGCTGAATCCGGCCAGGAGATACTGTTCGAGGAATTTCTGGTTTTCCGGAGACAATCTGTTAAAGAAGGTCTGGCTGAAATTGCCTTCGATTTTGACTCCACAGGCCGTGCATGACATCGCGGTCGTCTGCATCGACAACCCACAAGAGGGGCACGATGATGATAGTAATTTCTTAGCCATAATTACAAATATTAGCATGTCCAACGGTAAAGTCAAGAATAATTTGGAAAAAATGGAAAAAATCCCAATTATTTTCGACATCCTAAAACATACCAGAAAGCCTGTTTTGGGGGATTTGCAGCAAATTAAGTCGAAAACAGTCAGAAAATTTAAAAAAACACTGGAACACTATATTTTTTGTGCGGTTATTTCATTACTGGTCTCTGGCTTTATGCCTAATCTAATACCAATCCAAGTTAAAAGTTGCCGATAGAATTGCAAATAATCCCGACAATTCAGGACTGGATTCCCGCTTTCGCGGGAATGACAAACCCGACATTGGCAATTAATAAGTAAAATTGGTATAAGTGGACCTTGCCGGCGGATAATCCAATGGATTACCATCAAGCTGGTTTCTGAATTGAAGATTGACAGCCGACAATCAATAATTAATAATCACAATTTTATTGCCAAGCCCGGGTGGCGGAATAGGCAGACGCGCTAGCTTGAGGGGCTAGTGAGCTTCGGCTCGTGCTGGTTCGACTCCAGTCCCGGGCAATCTTCATTGATTATTGAAGAACGACTATCGATTATCAGGTGAAAACCGTCGTTGTATTGCTAATCACTACTTGTAAACGCCATGGAAGGTGGAATTGAACTTTTCAAATAATCAATTATCAATAATCATTGATTATGTCAGGCCTAATCGTTCGGCCTCGGTGTAGAGGCCGTAGCGTTTCATCTTTTTAAATAGTGTTGTGCGGTTTATCTGAAGTGCTTTAGCGGTTTCTTGTCTGTTCCAGTGATTGGCTTCAAGTGCCTGGCGAATAAGATTTTTTTCCGGCTCAGCCAACGCCTCCTTCAGGCTTATCGGCTTGTAAGTATCCTGCCGCTTGCTTTGCTCTTCTTTGACTGAATTTGGCAAATCATCCGGGCCGATGAATTTGTCTTTACTTAGCAAAACTGCCCGCTCGATGACATTTTCCAGTTCTCTGACATTGCCGGGCCAGGAGTATCGCTCTAAATACTCCATCACCTCATCGGTAATACCGAGCCTTTGTTTATTGTGCTGGGCACAGTAAATCCTTAGAAAGTGCTTTGCCAGCAGCCGAACATCACCAACTCTCCCACATAATGGCGGCAGGTCTACTGTTACTACATTTATCCGGTAATACAAATCTTCTCGGAATCGGCCCTGTTTTACTTCCTCATGTAGGTCGCGATTTGAAGCGGTTATGATTCGCGTGTCGACTGTTTTGGTCTTATTACTGCCGACCGGCTCAAATTGTCTGTCCTCCAAGACCCGCAGAAGCTTGACTTGAAGGGCCGGTGAGGCGTTGGCAATCTCGTCAAGAAAAATTGTGCCGCCATGTGCGGCCAGGAACTTGCCTTCCTTGTTTTTTATAGCACCTGTGAATGCTCCCTTAACGTGGCCGAATAGTTCGCTTTCAAGCAGCGTCTCTGGAAGTGCACCGCAGCTTACCTCTACAAAAGGCTTATTGCGTCGGCCGGAACGATGGTGTATCGCTCTTGCCAACATACTTTTGCCGGTGCCCGATGGACCGGCCATCAGTATTGTGGTATTGCTATCGGCAATAGCTTCCACGAGGTCGAAAATTTTTGCAATCTTGTAGTCGTGGCTGATTATGTTTTCCAGGCTGTACTTCCGTTCGAGCTGCAATCGCAGGCTCTCATTTTCACTCATGAGCGAATGTTGTTTGATGGCCCTTTCTACTGTTAGCCGTAATTCATCGTCTGCGATCGGCTTCGTTAGGTAATCGTAGGCGCCTTGCTTAATCGCCTTGACCGCACTCTCAATGGTGCCGTAGCCGGTTATCACAATGGCCACCGTCTGAGGATGCTCTTTTCTGATTGTATCTAATAATTCCAGGCCGTCGCCGTCCGGCAAACTAACATCCGTTATGACGAGCGAATAGCTTTCCTTTTCCAGCTTGGCCAAGGCACCCTTAAATGTTTCAGCTCCGTTGGTATGGAATCCTTCGAGCGTCAAAAACTCACACAATGAATCCAGTATGATTCTATCATCGTCTATAACAAGAATATTCTTTTCACTCATAACAAGAATATTCTTTTCACTCATCGATATAACCTCCCTTGCTTTTATGACTTCTCTTATGGACTACCTGCTATCGGCAAATACACAGTGAATATACTGCCTCCTTTAGGAGCATTTTCAGCGGTTATTCGGCCGTTACACCGTTCGACTATGTCCTTACATATTGCTAATCCCAATCCAGTCCCTCCGTCTTTTGTCGTGAAAAACGGCTCGAATATAGCGTCGGCATGTTCTGCCGGCAAACCTTTTCCCGTGTCACGAAACTCCACCACGACGTTATTATCCGCTGCCAGTCGGCTCGAGATGCTCAGTTTTCCGCCATTCGGCATTGCCTCCAGTGCGTTCTTTATAAGGTTACAGAAAACCTGAAAGAGATTGCCGTTTCTGATTTGTGGTATGCCGCGGCTGTATTTTCGCAATACCCGAACATTGCAAACTTCCGTTCTCGCATCCATTATTCTTATGGCATCTTCGATAATCTGCTCTAATTCTAAATATTCTAATGATGCGTAAGTACTGCGAGAGAATTCCAACAACTCGCTTACGATATGAACCATTCTCATAAGTCCCTGACGACACTGAGTGAGGTACTCTTTGGGTTTTTCGAGTTGTTTCTCCTCAATAATTCTCATCGCAAGATTAATATACCGCAGAATCCCGTCCATAGGATTATTTAATTCATGGGCTACTTTAGAAACGAGTTTGCCGACAGTTGCCAGCTTTTCGGCGTTGACCAACTGTTTCTGGACATCGACTTTTTCCGTTATGTCTTCTATTATAACGGTTCCACCGAGGATTCTTGCTGTTTTATCTTTCTTTAGCGGTGTGCAAACGATTTGCAGCAGTTTGGTTTTTCCATTCAGTTTATAACTGACGCTGTCGAATTCGCGGGTTTTCCCCATCGACACGATTGATTTTAATTGTTCCGTCCAGTTGAATCCCGGCACTCCGGGACTGTCAGTACCTTTTGCCAATGACTCGTCAATGAAATCACATATCTTGATTAGCTTCGCTGCCTGGGCGTTGGCTTCGATAATCTTCAGGTCCGAATCGAAAGTAACAACTCCTATCGGTAATGACTGAACGATTGATTTGCCAAGCGGCCCAAATACTAAATGGTCATTTCTGATGCCCGTCTTTGCTCGTTCGCCGCTCCTGGTTGTCTTTTTTGACCGTTGTTTCCGATGAACTGGCATAGCTCAAATAATAATCCCTGTGTCCACATTGTCAAGCATGAATGTTGCAAAAAAACAACACGCTTGTTTCTTTTTCGGAATGAAAGAGGTGCTTATTTAGCAAGAAACATAACATTTTATAGAATAAGCAGCTAAGCACACCGATATTTGTCCTGCAGCCCTTAAAATCAGTTTTCAGCGTTGCCATTTGTCAACATTCTAATACTGCCTTTGTCAACTATATCGTGTACGGACGATACCACCCCGCTAATTTTGCTCAATCCTATGTCCATTAAGCACTTGTAAAAGTAAAAATAGGGTATTTATTTATCCATTTTTTGGAATGGATTTTGCAATACCATACATAAACGTACATGTTATGTACTCATAAAGGTTAATTGCCAACAGTTATGCAGGGAGGCATCTGATGGGTAGTTCCGAAAAGCGAAAGTACAAACGGTTGCCAATAAAGCTTGATTTATCGTACCGTAAAGTTGATTCGACGGCAAAGAAACCCCATACCGGCTGCACAGTGAATGTAAGTCCCGGCGGTTTGTATTTTGAGACCGCAGCCGACGTATTTAAGCCGGACAGCCTGTTAAAAGTAGAATTGTCAATACCTCCGACAACGGGTCTGCTTGAATCCGGCGGCAGCATCTCAGGGCTCGGCAAGGTCTTAAGAGCTCATACTATCAGCGATTCTCGCACGGCCACCGAATTGCCTTCTGTCAGGTCCGGCGTAGCACTGGAATTCTGCCAGCCCCTGAAGCTTAGCATGTAAGAGTTACTTTTTCGGCCAGATGCCCTCAAAGACTTCCACGGCCGGTCCTATCATATAGACACAGTTATCATCTTCGCACCAGTTCAAATCCAGGTCGCCTCCTGGTAAATGTGCAGTGCATACTCGCTTGCCTCGGCCGGTAAGCACTCCCGCCACACAGCATGCGCAAGCACCGCTGCCACAAGCCATCGTTATTCCACTGCCTCGCTCCCACGTCCGCATAGTAAACTCCGTCGGCTTATCAATCTGGACAAAATGTACATTGATCCGATTCGGGAAAAAGCTGTGGTTTTCAATGATAGGCCCAAACTTCTCCAGGTCAACTGCTGAAAGGTCATTGCAGAAAAAGACGGCATGTGGATTGCCCATTGACACGCATGTCATTACAAACGCCCGACTTTGAAACATCATTGGCTGTTCGATAACTTCTTTGACGGGCAAATCGACTGGAATATCTTTGGCTGACAGTACGGGCTGGCCCATATTTACGCTGACCTCCTGTACCTTATCACTGTCATCTATTATTAGCCCAAGGGTTAAAACACCCTTAGCGGTTTCTATATTCAATGAAGCGGGGCAGGGCGGCTGACCGGGCACCGAAACCTCGCCGCCGGCATCGGCCAGTTTGTGCTCATAGGCATATTTAGCCACGCAGCGTATACCGTTTCCGCACATTTCAGCTTCCGAGCCATCTGCGTTGAAGATACGCATCCTCACATCGGCCGTTTGTGACCGGTCTATGAGAATCAATCCATCAGAACCGATACCACGATGCCGGTCGCTGATGATTTGAGCCAGCTCAGCTGGATTCTCAACTTTTTCCTTGAAGCAATTGACATAAACATAGTCATTGCCAAGGGCGTGCATTTTGGTAAATTTCATTTTGCCTTTCCTTGTAAGAAAACCATTTTAGTATACTCATATGGCTGGCGCAAAACAATATTGTTTGTTGAATTTAATAAAAAAAGGGATGATACTGATAAGTGCCCGTTTACGCAACCACATAACATTTACACGCTAAACTGACGTTTAAATTGCAAATTCCTTTTTTCTGCTGTCCAGTTGTGCCTTTAGACGTTGAACAATAGATGAGTGCATCTGCGAAACGCGTGATTCAGAGAGGTCCAGCGTTGTGCCAATCTCCTTCATCGTCATCTCTTCGTAGTAATACAAGACAACAATCAGCCGTTCGGCCCGCGTCAGCCCTTTGGTAAGCAAATTTTTCAGGTCCCGTTTTTGAGCCTCAATGGGGGGTACATCGCTTTTTTTGTCTTTGATTATGTCTATTTCACGAATATCCTTTTCGCCGTCTCCATCGCCGTATTGTGTGTTCAATGACACAACGTTTACCGCGCTGGCATCTCGCCGAAGCCTGTTAAAATCTTCCATGTTCATATTCAGTTTTTCAGCAATTTCTTTTAATGTGGGCTTGCGGCCCAGCGATGCCTCGAGCGACTGCGTGGCCCTCGCCAGTTGGTGCGCACGAGTACGGACTAATCGCGGCACCCAATCCATGCTCCGCAACTCATCAAGAATAGAACCTTTTATACGAGGCAGGCAATATGTCCCAAACTTTACACCTCTGTCAGGGTCATAGGCTTCGATAGCGTCCATCAAGCCAAAAGTACCGGCACTAATGAGGTCGTCCAA
>Ga0209986_10003956_pt1 | contig 12754 bp, 11 predicted proteins | sample BlataG_FD_183168 | JGI IMG/M metagenome (GOLD analysis project Ga0209986, IMG submission 183168) | Deep subsurface microbial communities from Black Sea to uncover new lineages of life (NeLLi) - Black_00105 metaG (SPAdes) (version 2) | ecosystem: Environmental > Aquatic > Marine > Oceanic >...
CCTCGGCGACTTCGCCTTCCGCGCTCCGGTGCCGGCCTACAAACATTCGATGGCCCAGGCGCTCCAGCTGCGGGGGCTGCTTGCAAGCGACGAGCCTCACCCCGACAGCCCGCGGCGGCCGGCGAGTGACCGGCCGATCATTGCGACCATTCTCGAGCGGATCAGTCACTGCCTTGAGCTACCGGCATCATGAGTGCCGCTGGCCGCCACCACGCCGCCAGATCGGCAGGGACAAATCCCCGGCTCTTTCTCGCGGTCGATCCTCCTGCTGAGACCCGTCGCCGGGCGGCGGCGATCATTGGGCAGCTTCAGGCTGCAGGGCTCTCCGTCCGCTGGGTCGAGCCAGCTGCCCTTCACCTGACCCTGCACTTTCTTGGTGACTGTGTTCCCGAGCAGCGGCTGCCTGCAGTCTGTGCAGTGGTCGATGCAGCGGCGGCGGCCTGCCGGCCGTTTGCAGTTACCTTTGGCGGCGTGGGCGTTTTTCCGCCCCGGGGGCGACCGCGGGTGCTCTGGCTGGGCGTCACCGCAGGGGCCGATGACCTCAAGAACCTGCACGGCGTCCTGGCGAAGGGACTGACGCAGCTGGGCTTCGCGGTTGAGCAGCGACCCTTTCAGCCGCACCTGACTCTCGGCCGGCTGCCGACTGGGTTCCCCGGTCGTCACAGGCCGAGCCAGCCGGTGGCCGATGCGGTCAAGAGCCTGGCGGCTGTGCCAGCCGGGAGCGGCCAAATCGAAAGGGTCACCCTTTTTGCGAGCCTGCTCAACCCGGCCGGGGCAGTTCACCACCCCCTCCACACGGCAGCCCTCTCAGGTTGATCGGCAAGGCGAAATGCTACCCGCTTGCGGCTGAGTGGTCCGTGGTCACCTCTCGGAATCCAGGCTTGTGCTTGCAGCCACGCAGCGGCCGTGGCACAAAACACGTATGGCATGGCTGCAACAAGAGATCCGGCTGGCACCGCGGCGACGCGGCTGCCATCTCGTGACCCGTGAGGTGGTCGAGGCGATCCCCGAGCTGGGCCGCTTTCGGGTGGGGCTGCTGCATGTCTTTATCAGGCACACGTCAGCGAGTCTTACGATCAACGAGAATGCCGACCCGGATGTGCCGCGAGATCTGGCGATGGCCCTCGATGCGATTGCACCGGAGGATCTACCCTACACCCACACCTGTGAAGGTCCCGATGACATGCCGGCCCACGTCAAGGCGTCGATGATGGGCAGCTCGGTGACAGTACCAATTCGCGACGGCCGGCCCTGCCTCGGCACCTGGCAAGGCATCTATCTCTGCGAGCACCGCGACCGGGGCGGGTCGAGGTCGCTGGTCGTGACCGTTCAGGGTGAGACGCAATCCCCTGCCGACGATTCCCAGTGATCAAGGCTGTGCGTCCCGATGGATACCGTCGATGCGGTACGGCAGTCGCGAACAAGCGACGCCGGCACGAAGGCTCTTTGGGTGGAAGCCTACGGTCGTCAAATGATCAGCGAGCAGCCGGCGTAGCTCGGGCACCCCGACCCATGCTGGACGTCGGCGTTCCCCTCTCAAAGCCATCTCTACAATACCGGTCATCTGAGGCAGCACGTTTTGTGCCTACCTGGATTGCCCTCCATGGCCCTTGCCCGCGAATGCGGGCGAACGAAAGTCCACTTGGGCAACCCCCGAAAACACCGAGGGTTTTCGGGGGTGCCGATCGCCGCATCCTGCGGCGGCAACCTGCATCCAAAGGCTGCTAGCCCCGAAAGGTCGCCCTGGCATTCTTGGCTGATGGCAAAATGAATGAAGACCCTGGGCCGGGTTTTCCCGTACTGTATTGTTGAGGCGGACTGCTTTTTTCGCGGGCATCTTCATGCTTCCCCTTCGTGAAATCATCGAGCCGTCCTCGGGGCAGTCATTTGCCTGGTCTTCCTTCGATTTGCCTGCATTTCCTTATCGTTGGCATTTCCATCCCGAGCACGAACTCACGCTGATTACCTCGGGCCGGGGGACATGGTTTGTCGGCAACTCGATTGAGCGATTTGAACCGGGCGACCTCGTGCTGCTCGGGCCGCATGTGCCGCACACCTGGGAATCATCGGCCGGGTCCGGAGAGCGAAGCAAAGCTGTGGTGATGCTTTTTCAGACCCAGCAACTCGGGCTCCTGGGCCTGGAGCAGCCTGAGTTTTGGGACATCCACCAGTTGTTGGCAGCTGCATCCCGGGGGCTTGCCTTCTCTGATGACGACGGCCAGGTGGCGGACATGATTGCCGGCGGGGAAACACTTGGGCCGCTCCCACGGCTGCTGCGATTGCTCGAAGTCTTGCATGTGCTCGCGGAAGACGGTTGCGGACGGCCGCTTGCAGATGAGACGTTCTGCCGTCAGCCCCGTGCCCGCGACGCCGAGCGTATCGACCGCGCGTGCCGCCATGTGCTCGCAAATATCACTGCACCGCCAAGCCTTCCTGAGGTTGCGGCAATTGCCGACATGTCACCTGCTGGTTTCAGCCGGTTCTTTCGACGGATGACCGGGCATAGTCTCACCGGTTGGATTCATGAAGTGCAGGTTTCTGAGGCCTGCCGCCTGCTGAGTCGCACCGGCCAACCGATCATGGCAGTGGCGGCGGAGGCTGGGTTTGAGAACCTCTCGCACTTCAATCGGATTTTCAAGCGACTGCGGGGGTGTACTCCGCGGGAGTTTCGCCAGCGGCATCAAGGGCCGACCACTCAATGAGGTCAGCAACGCCGATTGCACGCAATCCTTTCAATGAAGCCCTTGACTCGCCTATGAAGCCTGCTTGCCGACAAGAAGAGGTCGCCGATACCACAGGCGTTTACGTGTTGGGCAAATCGAGGTTTTCGTGGCCACCTTCAGGAGTGCGCCGGCCATTCAGTTCCCCCGGAGGATTCGACCCGTGTGTACCAGTATGTTGACAAAGTCGCCCATGCTTGGGTTTGTGCTCATCGCCTCATTTTTGACAGTGCTGACAGGCCGGGCGTTGTCTGCGGCACAAGGTGGTACCGGAAACGGCACCTCGGCCAGCCGCTCGCAGAGCCGGACCAGCCGGAGCGTCACCGTCAATGAGAACGGGCGGCAGGTGTCAATCACCGAAAATGATGAGGGCATCAGCGTCTTCACGTCTGAGACAATCGACGGTGTGGAGAAAAAGACTGAGGTGCGGTCGCCGAACGTGAAAGAGCTGGAAGCGGAGTCTCCAGAAGCCTTTGAGCTTTACAAGCGGCATTTGCGAAACGCCAACGCGTCGGCAACGACACGCACTGGAGCCACAACCAGCTTCAGCCGCACGCTGATGCAGCAGAGCTCGAGCGGCCAGTCCGCGACCGCGGGTGGCAGCGCGACTTCACGCGGGCGAGCGGGAACGAGTCTGCGCTCCGGCGGTGGTTCAGGCACCACCGCACCAGGGCACGCCCCGCTCCGCACACGTGCGGCCGACGTCCTCGTCGAGATTGGGGGCGACGATGAATTTCGCCCCGGCGTCGTGAAAGGCCTCGGCCTGCGGGCGGTCGATGATGGTGCCCGCCCCGAGCGTCATATCGGGGAGCTGCTCGGCGGCCATCGCGACGAGGTCCCGAAACACGGCCAGCGCGGCCGGCGTGCGATTCGTAAACTCGACGATCTGGATGCCGCCAGCATGGAGCGCGGCAAGCACCTTCAGCCCGATGGCCGCATCGCCACAGGTGAAAAGCGGCAGGGCCTTTTGGCGGCCGAGGGCCGCAGTGATCGAGCTTGAAGTCACAGCTCTTTCCTTATGCCAGCTCGAAGAGGGCTTCGATCTCGACGGCGATGTTGCCCGGCAGCGAGCCCATCCCCACCGCGCTGCGGACGCCGATCCCGTGATCCGGGCCCCACACGGCCGAAAACAGCTCGCTGCAGCCGTTGATCACAAACGGATGGTCGCCGAAGTCGTCGGTGGCATAGACCATCCCGAGCACCTTGATCACCCGCTTGATCTTGTCGAGGCTGCCGAGATTGGCGGTGAGCGTGGCGAGGATCGTGAGACCCACCTGGCGGGCGGCCGCCTTGCCGGCATCCCTGTCGAGGTCGCGGCCCACGCGGCCGGTGATCAGGCTGCCGTCGGGTAGCACGGGGCCATGCCCTGACACATAGACATGCCGGCCATCAATGAGGCAGGGCTTGTAGACACCGGCGGGCTTGGGGGCGGGGGGCAGCGCGAGATCAAGCGCCGCAAAGGCTTGCTGGGCCGACATGACAGACAGATACTCCACGTGAGGAAACGCTGAAAAAAAATTTCGAAGATCACGCTGTATGGCGGCAGGATAGCGGGAGGACACGATTCCCGCCATGGCCCGGCGGCAGCACTCCGGCAGGCACCCAGTCTGGAGTCAGTGAGCCAAACGCCTTCGCTGGCCGCTCCCTGTCAACGACCACAAAGTGGATGAGCTCAAAGAAGTGGCTACCCAGGCTGCCGCCGCTACCCCTGAAAAAGCTCGGCCACGGCGATTGTGAGCCCCGGCACGACGTCGCCTTCAAGATCGGGAACGACCGTCACGAAGCCCTGGTCATCATCGATGCCAACCGCCTGCCGGAGACATCATCCGCAGTACTCCCCCCACAAGTTCATATCGCTGCCCGTCATCGTGCATGCCAAGCAGTGTTTGTGCGTCGATGAGTGCTGCCGCCTCGACCATCAGGCACAGTTCCTAAGGCCAACCTTCAAACCGTACGCCTTCCAGCCGAGATGATACCCGCGGGAAAACATCGAGGGCAGTTACGGCAGCGGCAGTGACGCACGTCGCTGTCGGGCGGCAGCCGACTTGCGGGAATAGAAGCGTCCCTGAACAATCCTGGTGTAGTTATGCCGTCTGCGGAAGAAATTCCATGTTGCCGCTGGTCGTGATCGCGGTTTCGATCGTCTGCCTCGTGATCCTCGTGGCCTGGGCGAAGGTCCACCCTTTGCTCGCCTTCGTGCTCGTCTCGGCGGGGGCGGCGGTCGCGCTCGGCATGCCGTTGCAGACGGTGCCGGCAGCCATTCGCAAGGGCATGGGCGACATGCTCGGGTCGCTCCTGCTCGTGATCGTGACCGGTGCGATGCTCGGCAAGCTCGTCGTGGAGAGTGGAGCAGCCCAGCAGATCGCCACTACGCTCGTGCGAGGATTCGGCGAAAAGCGGATCGCCTGGGCGATGGCCCTCACCGGTTTTATTGTGGGCATTCCGCTTTTTTATGGGGTCGGCTTCGTCTTGCTCGTGCCGATCATCTTTGCGGTTGTCGGCCGCTACCAGCTCCCGCTCTTGCTCGTGGCAGTGCCGGCGCTGGCGTCGATGAGCGTGGCCCACGGGCTGCTGCCGCCGCATCCGGCGCCGACGGCGCTGGTCGCCACGTTTCAGGCCGACATGGGGCTCACGCTGCTCTATGGTCTCGTGATCGCGGTGCCGGCTCTCGTGCTGGCGGGCCCGATCTTTGGCCGGCTGCTCACCGGCATCGCCGCCAGGCCACTGGCTGGCATGGAGGCCAAGCCCCTGACGGAGTCGGAGCTACCCGGGCCGGTGGTGAGCATTCTCACGGCGCTTTTGCCGGCGGTGCTGCTGGTGGCGACGACAGCGGCGGGCTGGCTTGTGCCCGATGACTCGCCGGCGGCAGCCGCGATGGCATTTGTGTCCGACCCCGATGTCGTGATGATCGTGGCCCTGCTGGTCGCCACAGTCACGCTCGGCCTCGCCCGAGGCCGCTCGCTGGCGACGGTGATGCAGACCTTCGCCGCGGCGATTGGCGACGTCGCCTCGATGCTGCTGGTGATCGCCGGCTCGGGGGCTTTTAAGGAGGTGCTCCTGCAAAGCGGCGTGAGCACGCAGATCGGTCAGATGCTCGAGGGGCTGCCGTTCGATCCGCTCGTGCTGGCGTGGCTGGTGACGGTGGCCATCCGGCTGTGCGTGGGGTCGGCCACCGTGGCAGGGCTCACTGCCGCGGGCATCCTCACGCCGATCGTGGCGGGCGGCGGCGCCGATCCCAACCTGATGGTGCTCGCGATCGGGGCCGGCAGTCTGTTTGGCTCGCATGTCAACGATGCGGCCTTCTGGATGTTCAAAGAGTATTTTGGGCTGGGCATCGCCGACACGCTCAAGAGTTGGACCGTGATGGAAACGATCGTGTCGGTCGTGGGCCTCGCCGGCGTGTTGGTGCTAGCCCAGATCGTGTGACGCCGCGGCCACGGTCAGCCCGGCGGTGGGGGGAATTCAACACCGTCGTAAATCTCGGCCAGTGGAACCGACACGTCGAGCGATCCGAGACGAATTTCGGCCGTGGGCTCAATGGTCGCCGAGAGCAGCCAGTGATCCGTGTCGGCAATCGTGCCGGACTCGTCGGCCTGGCGGAGATACGCCTCCACCGAGTAGCGATCCTGCGCCACGAGCACATATTCCCGCAGGGTCGGCAGCCGCCGGTAGTGGCCAAACTTGAGGCCACGGTCGTATTTCTCGGTCGAGTCGGAAAGCACCTCGATCACCAGCAGCGGATTGGTGAGCGTGTGGTGCACGCCATCCTCCATCACCGGAGGCCCGCAGAAGACCAGCACATCGGGATAGGTATAGAGCCCGGTCGCATCCACCTTCAGCCGCTGGTCGCTCGTCACCACGCGGCAGCCACGGCCGGCCAGCCGGTTGGCGAGGGCGCGGGCAAAATTGTCCTTGATGATGTTGTGCCAGAGCGAGCCGCCGCCCATGGCAAACATCTCGCCATCGTAAAACTCGTGGCGGACGTCGGCCACCGCCTCGATGGCGAGGTATTCAGCGGCAGTCAGGCGACGTTTTTCAGCGGTTGACATGGGCTCAAGGGTATACAGAGGTACACACACTCGTCAAGCCTCGCGCGTGATCAGGACTCCACCACTTTTCGCAGGAGTTGCGATTCTCTCCAGTGGCCGACGACTTCTGCAGCCTAGCCAGCTCGGGCGTCGGTATTGAGCGGTTCGAGCGTCGCCACGTGGAAGAGCGGGCAGATACGAGCATCCGCAGGCAGGCCGTCATCCGCCACATCGACGCCCACGAACAGATCATTTTTCGTCACCCACGCCATCTCAGGGTGCCGCACATCATAGGCCTCACCTGAAGACATTACGACACGGAACGGTCGAAACGGCTGCTGACGGAGCATGTCGCGAACCATCGTTGTTGTCATCACAGATTCTCCAATACGTGGAAAGTCGAAGCCGACTTTCTACCAATATACTTGCGTACACATTAGTGTCAATCCCCTGCCGAATCCGCGGGTGCAACGCCGAGGATCACGTCGAAGAGCTGGCCACGACGGCGGCCGTCGTGCGTGATGTCGAGGGCGGCGAGGGCCAGGCCGGCGGCTGTATCGGCCGCAGCCGAGAAAGTCAGCGGCAGGGTCTTGATCTCCCCCGGCGGCACCCGCAGGGTGGCCGTCGCCGGCGCGACACGGACACCCGGCGGACAGACGACCCGCACCTCATAGACCGACGGCCTGTCGAGAAAGTTGCGAACCACGAGCCGGGCCTCGGCCTTTCCGCCCGCCGCCACCGGCACCCGGTAGGGATGCACCCGCACCCAATATGGATCAAACCAGAGGCGATAGTCGTGCTCGCTTGTCAGATCGGTCAGCGCCGCCTGCAGCTCGTCGCTGGCGGCCATATATCGCTCGATCAGCGGCACCGGATTCTCGATCGCCCAGGAGTGGCCGCCAAGAATCAGGTCGGGGGCGATGCCGTGCAGATACCGGCCCGCATAACCGTAGCCATCTTCCACCGTGCATGAGTTGCGGGCCACCACCGCCTCGTGGCCATGCTGGGCCGGATCGCCGGGCCAGCCAAACACGTTGTCGCCGGTAAAGGCCACCCGCCGGCCATCGATCTCACCATGCACACAGCAGGCAAACTCGGTCTGCCCCGGCATCCAGTCGCAGGCGAGCGCATGGCCCCGCCAGCGGATCACCTCGCCATCCGCGATCACGCGATCGACCTTCACGCTCTGGATGTCACCCGTTGGCCGCTCCCGGTAGGAGGGAATCATCGCGTCATAGTCGTAGTCGAGCGGCCGCTCGAGGAGATCGACCACCCGCTCGTGCGTCCAGATCTCGCAGCCTCGCGTCTGCCGCACATGCTCGGCGTCGAGAAAGTGATCGCCGTGCATGTGGGTGACGAGGATCGCGTCGACCGCCTTGATCCCGAGCCGATCGCGGGCGGCATCGAGCACACGGTCGAGATGCTTGCGGTCGAAGAGGCCGCAGTCGATCAGCAGGGCATGGCCGTCGTCGGAGACGAGCATGTGGAAGTTCACCCAGTATTCATGGCCCCGCACCTTGTAGAGATGGGGCGACACCTGCCACAGGTGTGGCGCCGCCGACGGCCGCGACACACGGTCTTGGTCACAGCCGGCAAACGTAAATACCTCCCAGCCCCGCTTCATCACCTTTTCCAGCCGCCGCAATTTTTGCTGGTAGCGAGCCAGCTGCGGGCCGGCGTAGCGGATCGGCGGCCCGTGGGCCGGCAGGAGCGTGAGCGGGGCGAAGCTCTCGAGGTAGGCCGCCGCCGTGGCGAGCGTGTAGAGCCCCTTGCAGAAGCCGTAGTCCCATTCGCTGTCAAACCAGGTGTGCATCGTGGCGCCGGCGAGCATGAGATCGCCGCTGAAGGCGAGCCAGCCTGTGTCGCCCTCCCCCGCCCTCCCCTGCCGAAGCAGATACGTCATCGAGCCGGGGCTGTTCCCCGCGGTCTCGGTGCACCACAGCTCGCGGCCCCGCCAGGAAAACGTATCCATCTTGTCGAACACGCGGTCGAGCGGGATCGGCGTGATCGGCGGCCGCACGAAGCTCGCCCCATGCACGGTGAACCGGTCGGAGAGCGTGGGCACGAGTTGGCGAAACGCCTGCGGCTTTTCAAACAGATCCCGCTCCGCGGCCGGGGCGGCAAGCTTCACCGGCCCGTGGTCTTTCCCCCATGCCACGAGTTTGCCGTGGCCCTGGCACTGCTCGCGATGATGGTGGGTGAAGAGCACCCAGTCGATCCGGGTGACGCCGAGCTCGGGCAGGGCATCGAGCACGCTGCCATCGCCGAGGTCGATGAGGATGGCCGCGTTGCCATCACGAATCACCCACACATTGCAGGTGTCTGACCAGCAAAATACATCCGGCGCGACTGCGGAAAACCGTGGCTGCATGCCCCGATCATACCGCATCAACGCGGTTCAGTCCTTGGCAGTCTGCGCCGCAGCGGCGTAGTGCTCCGGCACTTCCTGCCTGGCTGATGGAGATCGATGCCGGAGATGAGCACAAGATCGAGCGTGCCCTGCCATGGCTCCTTGCCCACGTTCACGATCTCGCAGATGGCGGCGGCCTGCGTGCCGGGAGCGGTGACGACTTTTTCCGTCCGCAGGCTGCGGATGAAGCAGCCGGCATCGATCCGCCGCACGGCGATCCGGTGCACCCGCGCTGTCGCTGTGTCCAGGCCGGGCACCTGATGGCGGGTCCACCAGTTAAGGCCCACGCTGTATGCGGAAGGCTGGCCCGACACCTCGAAGAGCACGGTCAGCGTCAGCGGTTCATTCCGGCCGGCAAGGTCATGCAGCCAGACCGGGCGACGCGCCGGTGGCTGCCCACCCGCGACCCGTGTGACACCGACCGAGAGCCAGGCCGGCATGTCGAAGGACGTTGTCGGGTAGCCGGAGAACAACTCAGCCTCGAAGGTAATCGCTGCCTCGTAAAGCCCCGGCGAGAGCGGGGCGGTCTGCGCCGCGGCCATCGTGCCTTCGATTTTCTCCCCTGTGGCATCGACCACGCTCTCGAAGATCGGCCCCTGCGGCCCATCCACGACACCGGACCGTGCGACATTACGTGCCTGCATCACGGCGGGGGGAAAGGTGAACTCGTCGGCGGTCGATGTGGCCGGCTGGAAAGCCATCAGCACCGCGACAACCGCGGCACAGCGAAGCACGGGCAGCAGCATGAGAAGGGCTCCGGGAAAAGCGTGGGAGAAGCCCAGTTGTACGCCGCAAGCGGCCCTAGCGGCGGCCGGAGTTCAAGAGAACGAACAGGCTTCAAAAAAACACGCCCGCAGCCAAACCCCCCCGGTGGCAACCGGGCGATCGCGTTGCGTTTATCAGCAAAAAACGCTCGGTGACGAAAAGCCCGAAGCGTAAGCTGAGGGAAATCGCGTTTTATTGACCCAGGAACGCATTCCCTCGGCTCGCGCCTCGGGCTTCCCGGAGTTCGGCTCAGCATTCCCTCGGCTCGCGCCTCGGGCTTCCCGGTGGTGTCCAGTTTCGTTACGCCCGGCCCTCAGGCGAGGATGCCTTTGACCAGGTGGCCGTGCACGTCGGTCAGCCGGTAGTCGCGGCCCTGGAAGCGGTAGGTGAGCCGCGTATGGTCGAAGCCGAGCAGATGGAGCAGCGTGGCGTTGAGGTCGTGCACATGCACCGCGTCTTCGACCACGTTGAAGCCGAAGTCGTCGGTCTTGCCATGCACATGGCCCGCCTTGATCCCGCCGCCGGCCAGCCACATCGAGAAGGCCCGGTTATGGTGATCCCGCCCGTCATTGCCCCCCTGCACCATTGGCGTGCGGCCAAACTCGCCCCCCCACACCACGATCGTGTCGTCGAGCAGGCCTCGCTCCTTCAAGTCCATCACGAGCGCCGCCGAGGCCTGCTGCGTATCTTCACAGTTTTTTTTGATGCCCTTCGTGAGACCGCCGTGCTGATCCCAGGCCTCGTGGAAGAGTTGCACAAACCGTACGCCCCGCTCCAGGAGCCGCCGGGCGAGCAGGCAGTTGCGGGCAAAGCCGGCCTGATTCGGATCGGTGATGCCATACCGGGCGAGCGTCTCCTTCGGCTCATCGGCGAGGTTCATCAGCTCCGGCGCACTCTGCTGGAGCTTGTAGGCCATCTCATAGGCCTGGATCCGTGCGGCCGTTTCCGGATCGCCAAACCGGCCCACTGCCATGTCGTTGAGCCGATTGAGCGTGTCGAGCGAGGCCCGCTGGGTGTCGCGGTCGATGCCGCGGGGATTGGAGAGATAGAGCACCGGGTCGCCACTGCTGCGGAGCGGAATACCGCCAAACGCCGTCGGCAGGAAGCCAGACCCATAGTTGCTCGCGCCGCCGCTGGTGCCCTTGGCGCTCGTCAGCACGACGAAGCCCGGCAGGTTTTCGGCCTCGCTGCCGAGACCGTAGAGGCTCCATGACCCGAAGCTCGGCCGGCCAAACTGCTGCGAGCCGGTGTTCATCAGGATCTGGGCCGGCGCGTGATTGACCGCGTCGGTCTGCATCGACCGCACCAGGCAGATTTCGTCGGCGATCTGGCCGATATGCGGCACCAGTTCGCTCATCTCGATGCCCGCCTTGCCATAGGGCTGAAACTTGTACTTCGGGCCGAGCAGTGCCGAATTCGGGTTGATGAACGCGGCCCGATAGCCCTTGAGCAGATCGGCTGGCGGCAGCTTGCCATCGTGCTTGGCCAGCTCCGGCTTCGGATCGAAGAGCTCGAGGTGGCTCGGGGCCCCCGCCTGAAACATGTAGACGACCCGCTTCGCCCGTGGGGCATAGTGGGGCTCTTTCACCGCCAGCGGCGACGGCGGCGCGATGCCGCCACTCGCCTCGCGGGCGGCCAGCGCCCCCGCGGCAATGCCCGCCAGGCCGATTCCGCAGTCACCGAAAAACCAGCGGCGGGAAAGCAGCCGGGCCCGGGCAGCATGGATGTCGCGATCGATCATAGGGGCACCTCAGTTTTTCGTGACGGTTTCGTCGAGATTCAAGAGCACACGAGCCACGAGTGTCCAGGCGGCGGCGTCCTGTGGCGTCGTGCCGGCAGGGAGCTCTGGCAGCGTGTCCGGATCGCCCGTGGCAATCTCGCGGACATCAAGCCAGCCCTCCGCGAGCCGCTGCCGCTGGGCCGCAAGAAACGCCACGAGCTCCTGCTTTTCATCGGCGGTCGGCAGCCGGAGCGTGCAGACGAAAAACGCCCACTCCACCCGCGCCGCATCGTCGCTCCCTGCTTCACGGAGCGTACGCAGAGCCAACGCCCGCGCCGCTTCCACAAACACCGGCTCGTTGAGCCCGGTGAGCGCTGCCAACGGCGTGTTGCTACGAAGCCGCCGGGCGCAGGACAGGTCGCCCGTCGGCGCGTCGAAATTGGCCAGTGCCGGGTCGGGCATCGACCGCCGGCGAAACGTGTAGAGCGACCGCCGATAGCGATCGGGCCCGGTCGCCGTCGGCCAGTTGATCTTGGTGTAGTTGAAGTCGAGCACGTTTTGTGGCACCGGGGGATAGACACTCGGCCCGCCCACCTTCTCCGTGAGTAGGCCCGACACGGCCAGCACGACATCGCGAACCACCTCGGCATCGGGGCGAAACCGCGGCCCGCGGGCCAGCAGCCGATTGTTTACGTCGCGGGCCAAGACCTCCGGCGACACGGCCGCCGACTGCCGGTAGGTGTCGCTCATCACCACTTGCCGAATCGCCTCCTTCTGGCTCCAGCCCTTCTCCATGAAGTCGACGGCGAGCCAGTCGAGGAGATCACGATACTCCGGCACCGGGGCCCGCGTGCCAAAGTCGTCGGGCGTCTCCACAAGCCCCTGGCCGAAGAGCGTCTGCCAGATGCGATTGACCACCACACGGCCCGACAGTGGCGACCGCGGATCGACCAGCCACTTCGCGAAGGCCAGCCGCGGCGGATCGCCCGCCATCTCGAGCGGATGGAGCCCCGCCGGCACATGGGGCTGCACCTCGTGCTTCGGCTGGTTCCAGGTGCCGCGGTCGAGCAGATAGGTGGGCCGGTGCTGGGCTGGCGAGCGGGAGGCCAGA
>Ga0209986_10003958_pt1 | contig 12749 bp, 7 predicted proteins | sample BlataG_FD_183168 | JGI IMG/M metagenome (GOLD analysis project Ga0209986, IMG submission 183168) | Deep subsurface microbial communities from Black Sea to uncover new lineages of life (NeLLi) - Black_00105 metaG (SPAdes) (version 2) | ecosystem: Environmental > Aquatic > Marine > Oceanic >...
ATGGCTCGGTCAAGCTCTCCAAGAATAGCCTTTGCTCCAAAGATGTCTTCTTCGAGCAGGTTTAATTTGCGAACGGGTCGCATTGGGTCAGGAATGGTTTGTCCGCCGCCCAAGTCTATGTCGGGGAAGCGAGTGCGAAGAGCATTGTATTCTGTTTCTAAACGAGCCAGTTCTGCTGCGAGGTCTGCCTTTTCAGTTCCAAGAACTAAACGCTCTGTAATTGCGTCGTAAGCATCAAGACGTGTCTTGGTAGGGTCTTGTAGGGTCTTGGCCGCAGACTTCACTACGTCAAGGTTTAGGCCCCTTAAAGCACCTGCTGAGGCATCATCTACAATGAGTTGGTCTAATGCTTTATCAATTGCTCTCTTACCACCTGTATGGTAATACATTCCTATTTGGTTTTGTAATGCTCTGTTTCCATCGAGGGTTGTGAAGGCATTCTCAACTTGGCTCATAGAAATTCCACCAGCAAGGTTCTCGTTCTTTACAACATCCGTCATGATGTCTGCGTTGAGTTGTGTGAATTTTGTTTGGAAAGACAATGGGTCGTCTATTACATCTCTAACAAATTGTCTTACCAAGTTATCGTAAAGGTCTTTACCTGCTGCGTTAAACACATCTGTCCTGTAAAGAAGGTCAACCCCAAGTAAACTATTAGCAAAATTTACTTCCGCTTCTGTTTTAAAGAACATACGTCCGGAAGACCAGTCAACAGCTGCGCCAACATTCTGTCTTTGCATTATCTTTCCCAAGGCATCCTGTTTTTCTCCAACGATAAGAACGCCCATAGCTTCGCCTGTGGTTAGCTTTCGTCCTCCAACGGCAGTAACCTGCGCTGGAGTTAGATAGCGTTCCAGAACAGCAGTGTCGCCGCTTGTAAGGGCACGAAAGTCTCTACGTAGTTTGTTATCGAGACCTGATGAATTCTGTTGTATCTCTCTAAAAGCACGACGCTGTGCGAGGTCGTTAGAAGAAGAGAGCACCTCAAAGTCCAAGTTTCTTTGGACGTTTGGTGAGAAGCGACCTAATTGTCTTTTTACAAAACCAGCGGACTTGGAAACGAATTCGGGAATGGTTGCTCTCAACCGAGTTCCTTTTGCTTCCAATACTTGTTCTGCTTGGACTGTTAGTGAGCCATCAGTATTACGGAGTGTTGAGAATTCTTTTAATGTTCTAAACTTTCCTGACGTTTGTGCAACAAAGTCCAAGTTAGCTTCCTTAATTCTCTTTGCTGTGGAGAAAGGTAGAGTTGGTTGTCCTCCTGTATCAAGGAATTTTTCTGCTTCATCCTTTACGAGCTTTGGTAAATTGCTTTGTTGTATCTCGGCAAGGAGATCATTCGCACCTTCACGTGTAAGAACATAGACGGGCTCTGTGGTTGTCTCTATGGCCTGTCTTCCCGCTGTCCCCATGGTTGGTGCCTGTGCTTCTCGTAGGACACTTGCTGGGCGCACTGACGTGACCTTGGCGCCCATTATCGCATCTTGTAAGGTCTTGCCTACTGGTGTAGCTTTCTCTAATGCGAACAACTCATCCATGTCTTTTGTGTGGCCGAGAGTGTTTCTTGTGATCGCAATGACGTTAGTCAAGTCAACCATTTTAGGTTCAGCAGCAAATAAAATTTTACTTCCATAACTTCGTTGTATGGTTTTTGTAGCATCATTACGAGCCGCCATTCCATTTCCACCATTACTATCCAAGTGGAATTTGTAAATGTCGTCGACAGCATCACTATTTGCAATAGCAAGTTTCTCTTGTGCTGCAAGTCTTCCTGCGGCTGCTGGTCCATTATCTGCTAACTCATCTAAATAGCGTGTAGTGTCGTCAAATTCTTTTAAGAGCTTGTTACCTTTCGCAACATCCCCACCACCAATAGCTTTGGCTGTGATCTCATCAACAGCATCTAACGCTTCGTCAAGTGTCTTGCCTCCATCCATTTGTTTCCTAACAGCATAGGTGTAGCTATCGTCATTGAACATGATGACTTCACCGGCTCTCAAGCCTCTTCTACTTTCTAAACCTTCCGCAATGTCGTCGGTATAAATTCTCGTAACAGATCCATAAGGAATTTCTACACTTCCAAAACCAAGTTTTTTGTTTGCGAAAGTCAAGATGTTAAAGTCTGTAAGTATCTCTGCTTTAGCAACATCAGCAAAGGCACTTGCGAAGCCACCTTTACCTGTTCCATACATAGCCTTCTGTGCTTTCACAAGTTTTCTTCCAGCATTGGCTCCTTTTAGGATCCCAGTAGCCACAGCCGGTGTAGGATCTGCAAGGTCAAGGGCCAAACCGGTAAGTTCTAACGCCCACTCTTGTCCCTTTGGTGCGAAACCAAGTTGAGACATAAGCGCTGCTTCGCCTGTGAAACCTTGGTTAAGTGCGTAGTTTGCGATAATTGGATGGTCTGCGAAGAGAGGAGTCATTTCGGCTTTGCCCTCTTTCCAAACATCATAAGTGTCTGTGTCGAAGATGACGTCTCCCGCATAGAGAGTAGCAGCCGTAGTAGCACCAGCTACAATGTTGAGACCACCAAGAGCAAGACGTAAGTTCTTACCTGCTGTTGTCTCTTGTATCCCACCGAAACCAGTTGTCTTTGTTAGGATCCCATCGCTGTAAAACTTTTCTGGGTCTGCGAGGACTTCTTTCTTTTTCTCATAGTCGATAAACCATGCGTCAGTTCCTGTTCCCTCTTCTGTTTCGTAGAACTCTACTCTCGCAATTGCTCTCGCATTCTGCTTTGAGTTCTCCTGCTCTGTGTAAGGAGATGAAGGGTTTCCTTCACGAACAATTTTATCTACTTCTGGTGAGTAGATAGTTGCTCCTAAACCGCCAGCTCCACCACCTTCGGCTCTAATGTAGTCAGCAACAGCTTTAGGAATAGCAACGCGTTGCTTCCCATCAGCGGAAGTAATTTTTACGTATGTCCCACCACGTTTCTGGATAGAACGTGTTTTGTCTCCTACGTATTTATCTGTTCTTGCTTCTGCTTGACCTTTGAGGTAGGCAGACTGGATAAGAGTATAGTTAGGTAGTTTTGCCCCACCATAGCTCATTGCCGATGTAACTTCGGTAGGAGAAGTCTGTTGTTGTGCGATGTTCTCTGGTGAGTATTCGTTGTTGTAAGCAAGTCCCTCAATTTCATCCGCAATTTGAGCCAAGATAAGGTTGTCTGGTGCGGTAGGGTTCTCGGCTTTGTAAGCTCTGTAAGCTTCCTTGTAGCCCTCTTTGAGGTAGAAGGCGCTCTCATCGTCTAACGCTTCGCTCGTTTGGATGCGTTCCATAATTTTATCAAAGTCTATCTTTGGTCTTTCTTGTGCGTAACCAGTCGGGGCATTCTCTGGTGAGAAAGACTGTGTCCTTGATGCGGTCAATAATGCTTCCATCGTAGACATTGGGTCTGCTGCGGGAGGCAAGTTAAATGCGGGGGCAGCGCTAGCAAAGTCCAAGATGTTGTTTTCTTGACTTCTTTCTTTTACGTCACCAAAGTCTGTCGTAAGAGGAATTCCCCAGATGGCTGTTGCCTTATCAAATTGTTCCTTATAGAGTGCCTGACTTTCTTCTTTCGTCAGTGTCTTACCAAGCTCTAATACTATGTTGAGCTCTGTCTCAAAAAGTTGATCTGCAAGTTTATCTCGTTTCTCTAAAACTTTTTCTTCATCTATTTCTTTACTGGTTCGTGATCTCGCCATTTGTGTTATCTCCTAAACTGACTGCTTCTGCGTCTTTGCTTTGTTCTGTAATTGTGTCTAATGCTATTAAAAGTTCGTGAGCCTTTTGCATCGTCTTTGGTTCCTTGTTAAAGGCAACAGTAATTTGCTCGTAAGCGTTTTGGAGATAAGTTTTTTTATCTCTGCGGACGTCTGGGTTGTTAGGATCAAAGAGAGATGAAACAAGTTGAGCCCACTTTGGAATGTCGGGACCTTTTGTTGTTCTATCAAGTTTCTTGCTGTCGTATTCTTGTGCTCCCTCAATAACAGAAGATCTGTAAGGTTTTGTTGCTTTCGCATAAGCATCCATAAGTTTGTTGACTTGGTCTTGGTGTTCTTTTGTGCCTTTTGTAAAGCGTCTTTCTACAGAAGCCATTTGCTTATTAAGCTCCTGCTCTGCTCCTGCCGCTGTAAGGCCCGCAAAGGTGTCTGCGGAGGGTTCTACAAACATGAAGGTGTCTGTCTCTACCAAGACGTCTGCGAGCTCTGGAAGGGGCGCTGGTGCTGCCGTAGGCATCATGTCTCTTGGTGCTGTTGGTGGTGGCTGTGGTGGTTGTTGGACCTGTGGTTCTATTCCTAACATGCGAAGTTCCATGTCTCTTGTTGTATCTTGGACTAATGGAGCTATGGTTGCCCGTGCCGGTTCAGGAAACGTGAAGTCACCTGTTGCGCCTATGTCTCTTGGGAGAGGAAGACCACCTGTAATTTGTCTTCTGCGTAATGCTTCGTTCTCACCCGTCAATTGTTTTAGTTTTGGAAACTTCCGTCTGCCCCTTTCTGCTTCTTTTCTACCAACAGCCTGTTCTTGTGCGTCAAAGGCACTTTCGCTCTCGGCCATTTCTTGGTCCAAACCAAAGGAAGTATCAGCATCTTGTCTAACATCAGTCTCTGCGATAGGAGAAGGTGTTCCCGAGAATAGGTCTTGTTCTTCACCAGCCAACAGATCATCTACGAATACTTCTTCGGTTTCTGCTGTTGGAGGTGCGGTCATACTTAAGAGAGCTTCTCTTTTAATTTGTTGCTCTCGCTCTGGTGTAATTTGTTCGCCACGTGCTTGTGCTGCTTCTACTGCGCCCCTTCCAATAAAGCGAGCAAAGCCAAGCCCATCTCTTCGTGGTGCTGGTTGTGCGAATTCGTTTGCGTAAATGTTTCTTGCTTCTCCAAGGACAGAGCGTCGTTCCATAGTTGGACGTTCCAACTCTGCTGCTTGTTGTCGAAAGGCAGTTGCTTCGTCGCTTAATTCTGCTGCTCTTTGACTAAACTCTGGTGTTGCGAGTGCTTCTTGTATGGTAGCACCACTCGTGTAGTAAGACTTACTCTTGCGGTTTGTTGCGCTGTCGGTGTCGTCTCGGTCAGCAGTGCTTGTAACGCCGGAGATGCCGGCAAGACTTTCGTAGTTGGACCAGCTTGCTTCTTGTGCTGTTTTTAGATCGTCAATTTTATCATCAAGGTCAGTCGTGTCTTCTCCACGGTTAAATGCCTTTGTGCGATCTTGTTCTGCAAAGTATAGTTCTGTCCCAAGAGACTTGTAGCGGCTCAATTCTCTACTTTGTTCTACTGATGCTTTCTGTGCGCCAGTGTTTGTTGAGGATGTGGAACCAGAGCTATCGGTCATACGCTTTGGACGACCACGTAAGTTTTCTTCTCTAACCTTATCTTCGCTTAAACCTTGCTTCACGTTTATTTCTCTTGTTCTTAAACGTTCTGCTTGTCTTTCTTTTTCTTGAGCTCTACGTAAGAGGTCCTTACGTTGCTCGTTGTAGATAGCTAATTGGTCTCTTTGGTCAAGCCTGTCGTAGCCAATTTGTCTTTCGGCTTCTTTCATGCTCTCTTCCCAGAGGCGGTATTTCTGTTGTGTTACGAAGTTAGCCCATGCTTCACCAGAAGTCAAATTTGACTTTGTTCCAGTAATTACATAAACTCTACTTCCACCAATGCTTTGCACTCCCATGTCTTATCCTCCTAACATGTCGTAATAAGACGCCAGCGGACTATCGGCTGCTTCCAAGTTTAGGAATGCCGCATAGGCTTCGTCTGGTGTTAAACCAAATTCACTCACGATGTTTGCAACCGGTTGTTGGTATTGTGGTGGAATTGTTTTTGTGTTTTGTGCTCGAAGAACGTCAAGTGAAATTTGCTCTGCTGTTTTAGGTATAACACTACCATCAGCACCCATAGGAGCTCCTCCGCCGCCTGTGAGCGCTGCTAAAGTCTGTCCTTGACCGAAGGCCATGCCTGCGGCTGCGAGTGGCTCTACAATGGCTTCTCGGCGGTTTTGTTTGTATTGACCTTGAGCTGCTTTTAGATCTGTGATAAGTTGCTCGTCTTGACTTTGTGCTGCGAGGTCTTGCATGTTGATCTGTTGAGCCATGTCTGCTCCAAGCGCTTGCTCGTTTGCGGCTGCTGCTTGTGCTGATAAAATAGCATTTTGTGGTTGGGCGTTTATTCCACCCATGCGACGCATTTCAGCATCTGTTCGTGCTTGCTGTTGTGCAAGGACTGTTCCATACTGCGAAGCAAGAGCGTTTTGTTCTCGGTCAGTTAAGCCGAGTTGTCCTAACTCTTGTTGCCGTTGGAGTTTTTCTAATTCTTTCTTTTGGTCTCTTTCATAGCGGGATGGGATGATAGCTGGTAAATTACCAGCCAACGTTGATCCACCAGCAATAAGAGCGAGGGTTAATGGGTCCATTTGTAAGTCTCCTTTACTATTCTTCTCTAAATGTAAAACGTCTCAACAAAACTGCCTTGTGAGTTTATGTTTGCTCTCTCAACTTTCGGGTTGACGACCAAACAAAGCTTCCAACGACCGGCTGTTAGTTGTAATTTGCGCTGAAACATGATGCTTCTATGGCGAGCTTCATTGCCTCCGGCATCGGGATCAACAGTTCCTAATGATGAGCCATCCCCGCCAAAAACGTATTGGATAGTTCCTGCGTATCTGCTTTCACTTCCATTGACGTTCTCAATTTGTAATAGGAATGTGTTGTCCCATAAGCCAGCACCAGCTCCAGCTGCAACGCTCAAGGCGTCGAATGCGTAAGCTTTCGCATAACAAGTCCATAGGACCTCTGCGAAGCCTGCTGGTGCTTGTGGGTCAATAATGACTTCTACTGCTGTATCAGGTAGATGTTGGAAGTCTTCTACTGTCGCGCTCGTCATGTTTCCACCTTTTGTCGTGGAGGAAAAATAATTGTAGTCAATAGCATTACGAAGTTTATTCTTTGCTTGGACTTGTTTTGTGGTGAAGTCAATGTTGTATACGGGGGAAATGAAACGATAAGCCGCAAGGTTATCACCAGACAAGCTGTTGGCTGTAAGGTCTGCTGTGATAATTTCTTGGTTCACATAGACTTTTAAAGCCTCTTCGTTTAGTTGTTGGTTTATGTTTGTTAGAACATTACCATTGACGTAGGTGTATGGTTTTATGAAAGGCATTTTAGGTCTCCGCGATAATTAGGTTTAGATGGTTATGAAGGATGCCGACAGCATTAGCTGTGCTTCCTATGGCTGCTTGTAGCTCCACCTTGTTTATTACATCTCCAGATGATAGAACTACACATCCACTTAAGCCAAAGGATCTTTGAGCGATGGGTTTTCTAACGGCCGCACTTGTGGGAAAGAAGGTCAAGCGTGCCTTTCCTGAAAGTGAATAGCTTCCAGCAGCAATGATAGCCGTAGATGTTGTGTTGTAAGTAATTTTTATTTGGAAAGCATAAGTATTAAAAAGCGACTGTCCCGCTGTTCCATTGCCGTCTCTATTTGCTCCGCCGATGGTTATCGCTCCAACAAGTCCGGTGGCGCTAACTCTAACGAGAGCATTGTTTTCTAATGTGTATGCTGGGTTTATTTCTGTTGCGGAAACATTAGCTATTGTAGTGAAGGTAGTTGCTGGAATGGCCCATGATGCGGTCCCGTCGTAGTCCTTTGTGAAAAGCTTGTTGATGGGTGTTGCGATGTTGAGATGTGCTCTACCGGCCCACTCTTCTTTTGTGTTAGGGTCAGTAACACTATCAGCTGCTATGAGGTTGTAGGGAGAGTTTAGGGTTGCTGCCGTTGGAACGGTTCCTGCGATGATGGGTGGGTTTGCGATGATAGACATGTTATTCTCCTTATTTCTTGCTGTTGTTGGCCCACAATTGTAAGGCGTAAATTTCTAAATTACTCGTTGGCTTTGCTGGGTATGTTCCAGCGGGGAAGTTGATGTTAGAGGTAGTTGTTTGGAATTTCAGTTCTATCCGGATGTCTTGTGATCCAACAGGGATAGCAAATGGAAGAACAAGGTTCTCCAAACGAGGATAAACTCTTCCAGTCTCTGCAACAAGAACATCATTGACGAATACACCCCAATTGGTCCACCAGTCAAAACCCCATTCTTCTCCAACACCAGTTCCAACTTCTTCTGTGATGTCGTAGCCATGACGGAAGTTTAAGTCAGCACAGCCATGAAGCATGCCGGAACGTGCCTCAAAGTTTAGATAAAAGTCAAAGAAGTTAGTTAGGTCAATAACATTGTTCCACCCACTTCGGTAGTCTGCACTGTTTAGGTTAAAAGTCAAAATTGGGTTGTTGTAGTCAAACCCAGCAACATCAAGAAATTGGCTTCGTCTTACACGATAATAGGCTTGTGTTTCACCTACCCATTTTAAACCAGCTGTTGTTGCTGTTGATGTATCCGTAAAGACAGGGTCGGGCAACTTATCCAAGTCAATAGAATTGATAGGCAAGTTCTGTCCGTCAAGTTGTCCGTTGTAATTAGAAATTTGTTCTTTGACGTTTGAGTAAAGCGTTTCTTCTTTAACTTGGTCAAACTGTCGTTGAGCTATTTTATCAAATTTTTTCATCTTGGTTGTCCTCTTTGTAGTCTTGTGTTCTGGTTTAGGACAGGCATCTCTACTACGTCCGTTAGTAAATTCATTTGGAATACGTGGAATGCGTTGTTCGTGCTCGTTATCTCAAACCTAAACTGGGTCGCATAGTTCCGTATTCACGTCATAGCGTAGCTTGATAAGCCTTCCCTGCGACACAACAGAGCTATTAACAGTGAAGGGCACCTTTGTTATGAGGGCATCAGCAGGACCCATTACGGCGTCCTCGTTCGTTGTATAGACAGTAGAGGACTTCGCCATCTTCTGTTGTCCTGTTACGTTGTCCGTGTAGGAGTAGTCAATAGCATAAGTAAAGTCAAATGCATTGTCTCCCATAGACATGAGTTCTATCTCAACAGAATAGTAGCGCGTCATTGCTGATGAGTTGTTGAGACCATACCATTCGCTTCTCCACGTCCTACCTATGTGAGGTGTGGGTGTTACGTCTAAACGTAGAATTCCAGCCAACTCCACAGCTGCTACGGCTGCTGTTTGTCCCCAGTTAAGGTTTCTTGATAAGACCTGTAATGGGCCAAAATGTTCGTTAGTTGATCCAACATTAAGAGCGTTAGTCCAAGTGGGACCATTGCCCAACAAAAACTTGCCGTCAATAGTAGAACACATAGCCGTCCAATAAGACTTCTTATCACCATCACCCCTGAAAGACCACATAGGTCTCTCTGGTTCTAAATGTAAAACGGCACCAATGTTAGGGAACTCGTGGTCCTCATTACAATAGTGAAACCAAACTTCTTTATTCTCATAAGAGTATGTAGCTATGGCCCTATTGACGAAGGCTGTGTTTTGTCTTTTGAGCCTCTCATTGATAGGTCTGCTGATGGAATTGATGGATAATGAAGAGCCACCGTTGAGGCCTCCTGTAAGCATCCACACGCCCTCTTCGTTAAAGAAGGCTACGCCAACCTGCGGGATAACAACAACAGCGTTAGAAGCCGTTGTGCCGGTCGCATTGGTGATGGTTGAGATGGTGTAGTTCCCATTGTCTAAAACAGAGATAATGTTTATCGCCTGTTCTCTAAAAACGATAAGGTTGTTGTAGAATGCTTCTATCTGTGTTACATCTCCACCTGTAAGGTTTCCAACGTCAAAGACATTTGCGGCACCAAACTGCTCGAAGACCCCATTGTCGCTGTAGATAATTTCATTTCCTCTCGCTAACCAAAGTCTGTTGTCCCAGACTTCTCCATACTTGTAGTCAGTAGCTGTAACGGTAGAGGCAGTAAAGGGTGGTGCGATGCTTGTTAAGTATTTATCCCCAAGGGTATCAACAAACATGCGAGAGCTGTTTTCATCAACTTGCTTAACGAAGTAGTAAATTTCTCCGTCAGTTGTAATGTTCTTTGTGCGATAGATCCTACGAGCAACAGTTCCTTCCGGTCCTAACGGCATTTCCAAAAAGACACCGTATTTGTAGAGCCCAGCTGGTGCTGGTGCTGCTACAGTTGCGATGCGCCATGAGGTAGATCCTGCGGCTGATAGGGGACTTTCTGCTCCGGTGTCCATTATGTAGGTTACCTTGTAAGAATAGTCATTGGTGATGCCGGCTTCGGGGACACCGAGACCAGCGAGTTCAGCAGGGGAGAACCACAAAGCTGTCCCTTCTGTTAATTGTCCGCCTTGACGGTGTCCGCTATCTACACCGAGGGGGTGAGGTGAGGCTGTTTGCATTGCGAAGCCAAACTCTCTTACAACTCCGTCTCCTGCAAACACGAGTGCTCTATCGTAGCCATTGATGATAAGCAAACGACGACCTAAATTTACAAATTGTGTTCCTATTTCATTAAACTTTGGGATGTGTCTCCCCTCGTCAATAACAACAGCATCCTGAAAATAAGTGTAGCCAGTGTAAATTGACCCTTGTCCTTTGTTCCCCAAGAAATAATAGAGGGTGCCGTTCTGTTCGACAAAGGTGTATGTATCATTGCTTCCTGCTCTCTTCCACACATAGACGGCATTAACCGGAGATGTGAAATAGGCTTGTTCTGCTGGTGTAATTCTAAATGTTGAGGGAAACTTCCACCAACTCTCAATGCCGAGGTCTCCAACCCATCCACCTTCGGGAGCATAACGACAGTTTAAAACTTCGTCTGCATCTCCAAGCTTGGGGTCAAGAACTTTATTTACACCTTTTAGTTTAATGTAGTTCTGTCGGTATTGTGGCTTCATTAATTGAGCCTCCGCAATGTCGTTCCATCAAGACTTCCCATGCTGTTTCCAAATGAGAACTGGCCTCTTTGAGCTTGGAAGTCAATTTTATCAACGTAGCGTCTTTCTAAATTTTTAATTTCTGTGAGATACTTCTTCTCATAGTTTGCGGCAAGACCTTGTTGGCCGAGCTTAAGATAGATGTTTTCCAGAGCATGGTATGCGATGAGTTGGTGAAACTCAACCGGCATCTCTGGACTATCTGTGTCTAACAACATGTCGTTTGGCTTCTTCATGTAGCGAATGACGCCTTCTCTAATGTAGTCTTTTGGTTGCTCAAGAACACCGCCAACACTAAGAACTCGTGGTTGGATAAAGTCAAAACCATCTACACGAGGGTAAGGTCTTATCTGTTGATGTTGTCCGTCTCTTTCTATGTAGCGTTTTGCGCCGTTGTCCAATTGGTTTGTGTTTAGGATGTCGTAGAATGCTACCGTGTCTGCAACAACAACAGGTTGTATGTAGCTCTCAAGGTTTCGCACTCCTCCACCATTTATCACAGCTAACCAACATGGAAGCCCAAGTCTTTCACCTGTGGCTCTATCAATGTTCTTGTTCCAGAAAAGAGTTTTTCTGTAGCCTTCCCATGGTTGTGCGAACGTGTCTGCACTTTGGAATGTGTCGCTGTCTATGTCGTTTCCGTCCCAAGACTTAAAACGAACTCTAATGCCTGTTGCGCCTTCTGTTATCTTGTGGGTTTTTGGATCACTCAATGCGCTTATCTTGCCGTCCTTGATGAAGGCCCAGCATAATTCGTAGTAGTTATTGAGGGCAAAGTTTCCACCAGCTTGGGTTTCAGTTGTAAGTGTTTCGGCAGGTTGAGTGAAATAAACTGGTTGTGGGATGTAAGCCTCGGCATAAGAACGTTTGAGATCAACGCGTAAATTCACATCCTCTTCTCTTCTTGGAAATAGCCCTGTGCTCTTACCAAATGGGTTCTGCGTCCCTGCAGTTGTGTTGTAAGGGTAGTCTCTATGTCCCAAGTAAAGAAGCTCTAACGTGTCTTCTGGGAGGTCATAGGTGCGCTTCTTAATTACCCATGTTGTGTCTGCTGCGTTAGTTGTTCCCTCAAAGTCTCTGTCTATGATAAGACTTGTAGAATTCTCAATTCGTGAGATAGTGTATTCTTGGTCTTGTATGGAGATAGGTTGTCCTTCCCAAACATTTACTTGTGGAAGTCTATCCATCGCAGCACTGAATGTAACAAGACGAGACGATGCTGTAACAGCAGCAGTAACAACACCAGCAGCACCAGCGTTCTCATTGTCTCTTGTTCCAAACATGTCGACGTGGAAACGTAGGAAACCTAACTTCGTAGAGAACCGCCAACGTTTTCTTGTCCAAAGGTCGTAGTAAGCATCGTTTAGCAGCTCGTCCATCTGGTCGTTAAATTGTGCTAATTCAGGTGAGTAGTCAGTAATGTTCTTTACCTTTTCTCTTAAACTTTTTAAATTCGCCATAGTGGAGTTCTCCTTTTCTCTTCTACCATTATCGTAATGTAAAAACAACAAAAGGACAAGACCTCTCGGTCTTGTCCATTGTCGGTCGCTTACGCAACCATAAGTGTTTTAAGTCTTATGTTTAGGTGAATGCTGGAAGCACATACACTCGTCGTGTAAGTATAGCGCCACCAGCCGAACCACCAGCAGCAGCAACACAAAGGATGCCGATAGGGGGAACGAGGTCAGCAGCAGCATAAGGGTCGCACAAGCCAGGTGTAGCAGAGCCGGCGAGGAAGTCACCAACCTTGATAGCAGCACCCGAGTTGTCGATCTTTGCGTCAACAAAGCCACGGGTTACAACTTTAACACGGTCGCCTGTAGTCAGGGTTCCTTGCGAGTTGTCGGCAGCAACAACGACACCAACGATAATTGATGCGGTTGATGTAATGGTAGCAGCAGCGCCAGCATTAAGATCAGCCCTTACTACTGTGATAGCAGCAATTTCATTG
>Ga0209986_10003959_pt1 | contig 12748 bp, 13 predicted proteins | sample BlataG_FD_183168 | JGI IMG/M metagenome (GOLD analysis project Ga0209986, IMG submission 183168) | Deep subsurface microbial communities from Black Sea to uncover new lineages of life (NeLLi) - Black_00105 metaG (SPAdes) (version 2) | ecosystem: Environmental > Aquatic > Marine > Oceanic >...
GAATGGGAAACAGGTAAAAGGTACTTGAATATGGACGTGGAGAACGACGACTCTGCCTCAGAGCAAAAGAAAATTTACAGAAAAAAAGTTGCTTGACCTTTATTTTACAAAGACCATACCATTCAATCCTTGAAAAGTCAAGATGATTCCTTATATCCCCCCCAGCCGGTTCTTAAAACCAGTCACCTACCACCTGGTGGGAATAAGCTCGAATCCTCCACGCTCTTGCTGCTCGGCCTGGGTGTGGTGATGGTAAGAAGAAAACGCTTGACTTCGTCAGCAGAATAGGTATAATGAGAGTGTGTTTTTTATCCTTTCAAAAGGCCCCTGCTAAGGGTTATGCATTTCCCTTTCCTCCGAGAAGCAGGGGCTTTTTGTTAAATAGCCTCAAGAAAAGCCCTCTGCATATATCTTTTTCAATGGAACGGGGCTCCGGCTCCCCGCCCAGCCCGCATTTGACAGAATAAGAGGATATCCTGGAACTGCATTTTTTGCTGTATTAGCTTGTTCTTATCAGACATCAAAATTGAGTGGCACATATTCGAAGTAATTTTGTGCAGCTACTTTGCCTTGTATAAAAAACGTTTCTTATACTTTAGTTGGTGCTTAGAAGTCACTGATTGGATAATCAGAGGGCTTTGCTATGAAGTTTAAGACATTATCCTTATACAGGGACTTTGTAGACTTTCTTCGCAAGAAGACCGCTACGACTCAAAAACACGCCAAAATTGGGGATTTACTACTCACTCTTAAGCTATTAAACACGGCTCACCTTTCATCTGAAAGCAAGCTCACATACGCTTATTTATTTTTTCATAGAGACGATGTGGCTGGTTTCAAAGTGCCGGTCTTAAGTGAGAGATTGGGAATGACACCTGAACTGATACGCAATACCCTAAAAGAATTAGAAAACAAAAAACATATCACCTTAATCACAGTACTGCGAGCCGATTATTTGTCTCAGCTGACCTATTATTATAAGATAGTTGACCCGGCAAAATATGGGATGCTTGACTTAGAAGAGCAGCAATTGAAGGGTGGCGAAAAATAGGGACAGGAATTTTGGGGATAATGGCGCCTCTGGATTTCAAGGATTCTTAAGCCGTCTTGGGGTCCCGTTTCCCCTGACCTGCTCCCAGCCTAATGTCGGGCTTTGTGCTGTCAAAATAATAACCTTTAATAACCAGTTGGCCGTTCGGATGTAAGCATTTGTAACTATCTTTGCTGTGCGAATACCATCATTTACTATCAAACCTTAGTTTTCAGGTTCAGTAACCTACTTGACGGCGGGGGGGTATGTTCCAAAACGGCGGTGATTCGTCAAACTGAATTGCAATACGATACAGGTTGTTAGTTATGTTGTCAACTCGGCAGACATGGCCGGTGCGAGTAAAACTTTTCATATCTGAGCAGTCAGGTGTGCCAGAACATGGGATACTAAAGCGAGTGGTTAGCTGCTGCCCTGGATATGGACAGTTTTCATCGGCGTCGCAGGTAAATGCCACCCCGCTATTGGAAATGTCAACCATAACTCCCTGAGAAACTGTTTTGTTAAAGTCTTCAGCGAACCAGACTGGCAATTGATAGTGCAATCTTTCTTCTCTTCTTCGCTCTTTAGTTTTATCCATTATTAAGGCTCCCAAACTCGTGATTTACATACTTGAAATATCGGCAGTTTTTAGGGAATTCCTTGACAAGGATTGCTCTTTGTTTGAGTTTCTTATTTGAAAAATATCCCGAATTTCTCTTTCCGGTTTTGACGTAAAACCACCACACCCCCAAAACCCCTCCCTCTGGAGTGCCAAATAATGACAAAAAGAGGCGCAAATAAAGCCAGATAAACTCAGCTTGGTATGGCTAACCGTCTTTTTTGAGTGGTTCAGAGCCATTTCACAAAATCCGTGAATTTTGCCAGAGGCATTCTATGGGTCCCACGCAGCCCTACCCTCGCCGTTTTGGGACATACCCCCCCCCAAGAATCCTTTCAAAAAAACCCTGAGTTTGAGCATTGTGCTCTACAAACGGCATTCTATGCGAACTCTAAGGCCAATTTCTATGATTTACTATTCTGGTGGGTTTGTGCCCTTCAATCCATTTCTTATATTTTAATCAGGGGCAGCCATGGACTCCGCTAATAATCGCGTTGATTATTTTGGCGGTAGGAACCATTGCTATAGTGCTAATAGCGGTCATCAGATGACAATGCAGTCAATTGTGAGGAAGCGAGTCACATTGTGCGACTTGTTAATCAATACCAATTTTTCTTAAGGAGGCTTATCATGGCCAATAAAAGAAGAATGATTATCGCTGTGATGTTGTTATTTGCCACCAGTTTAATACTCACCGGATGTAGAAGTCGTGTCGCGGAGTTTCACCAGGCGATGAGGTCGGGAAATCTTGAAAAGGCTGAAGCCTTGTTGGAAGAGAAGTCGACACTGGTGTATGTCGAAAAAGATGGCCGGACTCCTCTATTCGAGGCCCTCCGGGAGGGCCAGAGGCGCATGGTTTTACTTCTAATAGACAGCGGCGTGGATGTAAACGTCAAAGACAAATGCGGCTTTACTCCCCTGCACTACGCAGCCAGGCAAGGCCATGCAGAGATTGCTGAGCTTCTTACTGCCAGTGGAGCCGATGTAAACGCAACAGATATGATGGGCGAAACCCCTTTGCACACAGCGGTCTTAGGTGGCCATGAGGATGTAGTCGTGGTTCTGCTTGCCGGGGGAGCGGATGTGAATGCAGAAAATCAAATGCAACCAACCCCTTTGCACCTTGCAGCCAAAGTCGGTCACGTGGATGTGGTCGAGGTTCTGCTCGCCCGGGGAGCGAGTGTTAATGCAGTAAATCAAATGCTGCGAACTCCTTTGCACCTTGCAGCCAGAGCCGGTCACGTGGATGTGGTCGAGGTCCTGCTCGCCGCGGGAGCGGATGTTAATGCAAAAGATAGAAGTCCAGGTCATACTCCCCTCCATTATGCGGCTCAACAGGACCACAAGGACGTCGCTGAGCTTTTGCTTGCCCAGGGAGCAGATGTGAATGTAAGAGATTTATTGTCCCGTACTCCTCTGTACTGGGCGTCCGTTCGGTTCTCTAAGGAACGAGTTTGCAAGGATGTCGTCGAATTACTTCGCGGGCACGGAGGTAAGGATTAGCAAAACTGGTTATCGGTATGTGGATGGAACTCGATATTCATCCGCACGCCAGGATAGGCCGAGAAGCCAAGAAATCGGCGTTGATACGAGGTAAAGTTAGTTAGCAGCCACACATCAGTTCGGGGCTTATACTGATTGATTCGGTATAGGCCTCGTTTTGCTTTCACAAGAAGGCAGGGGTGTTCGGACTTCTAACGCCGTGATGCTGAGAAAAAAATGCTGAGATTGGCAAGAGATTGGCATTGTTCTATTGACAGGCTCGGTACGTTTTTTGTATATTATATGCGTTGCGGGCGCAGCAAAATTTTCTAAATTAAAGGGCACTTAGCAACGTTGAGAGTTGGGGCGATAATCTCCCGACTCCCTTCTTTTATTTACATAATCCGCTGTAAATCTCTGTGAACATATTATTTTTCGGGGCCCCTTAAGTTAAGACCACCTCTGCGTCCGGAGGCTCATTCAGTATTTCAACCGGCCGGCCCTGTTTATTATGTATTAACACTTCCTTATAAATACCTGCCGGTCGTAGAGAGTTTGAGAGCGGCCGGGCTATTCTTTCTGCGTATCTTCGTCGGAATGAATTTCCTGCTCAGGGTTTTGGTGGGCGGGCTTCTTAATTGGACTTGAGACAGTCTTCTTAACAACCGACCCGGCTTTGCCGACGCCTTTAGCGGCTGCTTTTGTGGCGGTAGATACGCCATCTGCCGTCTTTTTTACTGCTTTCTTCGCTCCCGAAGCGCTTGCTTTGATACCTGCAGCAACTGTATTTTTTACGGCCTTTGTACCCTTGGCGACAGACTTCACAAAAGTTGAAGCTATTTCAGTGAAAGGTTTCATTTCAAAATACTTCCACAGAAGGAGAAAGAGGAAAATATATATGAAGCCAAGAGTGACAATCCCGAATGGTACGACGAGCCATGAATTCGCGAAGATTCTAAATTGAGGAAAGGTTTCAGCTATTACTTTGATTCTTCCCGCAACAAATGACATCAATAGCAGAAAGACAAATATTGAATAGAAGAAATTCACCAGGGCAAGAAAAATGTGATTGACCGGGCTGCGCAGTTTGCGATAGATTTGCTTTGCTATTCCTACCGTTATAGCTATTAGAAATGCGAAGATAATCTTTTCCCACGTCTGTTTGCTGATAGCCATAGCCACCTTCCGAATCAGGTATGTATTTTCCGTAACGTTTTAATGAAATACGGTCAAAGCCTTCACATTTTTTCTTGTATTATTTGTTTATATTGTACTCATGCAACCTTGTTTATGTCAAGGGATTTTGCCCTCTACCTTTTTGACTTATACGTGCGTGCGTTGCGGTACATCTCATCTTTGTTGGTAAAAACCAGCTTGTTTTGCTTGTATGGTTATGTCGGGCGGAGCCATCCCCGAGCTGCGCTTGAGGCTGCCACCCGGCCGCCGAGAGACTGGATTCCTGCCCCTGTTTCCGCAGGGGTGACAACCTTGCACAGGAATGACAAATACATTGTAATTCCTGGGATGGCTACTATAATCTCCTCTATGCTCGAGAATGTTTCCATAATCGGCGATGGTGGGATGGCCACCGTTCTGGCTATTCTGCTCTGTGAGAAAAGTATACCCGCAAAAATATGGGGTTACGACCGCGAGCAGTTGAAGCAGATAGAGTTGAGCGGCGAAAACAAAAGATTTTTGCCCGGCTATAAACTGCCTGGAGCCCTTGCATTTGAGGGCGAAGATGAGCGTATAATGGCAGGGGCCGACCTGATTGTCTCCGCTGTGCCCTGTCAGTTTATGCGCCGGATTTGGAACCGGCTGAAAGATTACGTCCCTGATGGTGTCCCGATTGTCTCGGTTGCCAAGGGCATTGAGAATGATACGCTGTTGCGTCCGACCCAAATACTTGCCGACGTGCTGAAAGAGAAACTCAAAACTAAAAACTTAAAACTCAAAACTGCCGTTCTCTCCGGGCCTACGATTGCCGATGAGCTGGCCAGAAGACTTCCGGCTACGGCGTGCGCTGCATCGAGCGATGAGGAACTGGCCAAAGAGGTCCAGTACACTTTCAATTGTCCCTGGCTGCGTGTTTATACTAATACCGACATTGTCGGGGTTGAGCTGGCGGCGGCTTGCAAGAACATTATCGCTATTGCCGCAGGAATTATAGATGGTATGGGGGCCGGCGATAACGCAAAGGCGGCCCTTTTGTGCAGGGGACTTGCCGAGATAACCAGATTGGGGGTCGCGATGGGAGCAAGGCCGCAGACGTTTGCAGGATTGACCGGCCTCGGTGATTTGGTGACAACCTGCATTTCGCCAAAGGGTAGAAATCGCTCGTTCGGCGAAAAGATAGGCAAAGGGCAAAGTATAGGGCAAGCGCAAAGGGCCACCGAATCGGTGATTGAGGGCATCGCCACCTGCAAATCGGTAATTGCCCTTGCGGGCCGATATAATGTTGAGATGCCGATTACGCAGGCGGTCTATGAAGTGCTGTTTGAGAACAAGGCGATACAAACGGTAATTGCCGATTTAATGAAGAGGCAGTTGAAAGCTGAGTGAATCAGGCGCTAAGGCACAAAGAAGGATTAACCGCGGAGGACGCAGTCCTTGGGACTCCTCCGCAGGATGCCTTACGGCATTACGGAGAGAACGCGGAGAAAAAAGCAATAATCAATGAAAAAGAAAGCCACGTAGAAAATTCCCCATTTCCTGAAGATTTGCCACGGTCAGGGTTGTCCTGCATTGAGGGGGCTCAATATCTAAAAATGGACGTAAAAGTTTGTCCTATAAGGTTTGTTTTTTTTCTCATCCGATAAAAATTCGACGTGCCGCAACACCTTTTTGAAAAGAGAAAACTTTATTTTGTTTGAAGATTTTTTTGTTTTTTAGAAAGTTTTTTCTCACTTCAAAACACTTTGCAGACGTCCATAAGCCGAAACTGTTGTGAATCTATCCTTGGTCAGTAGTAAAATCGCGGATTTTATCGGCAGTGGAATCAGTTTTTGCAATACTTTGCGAGATGAGGTCCGAATATTCTTGCTGGCGTTTGGCAGGTCGGCGGGCTGTTTCTTATATTTTAATTGGTCCCGCACTAATTGAGCTCTTGCTCACGCCTGATTGGTGCGGGATGCGCCCAAGTAATTTAATGCGGGTATTAACTTTGAACGATGATGAGGTTAGGAGCAGGGAGTCCATTTGGTGAGCCGTCGGAAGATGGGAGATCGCACAAGTGTTGGAGGCGTGAAAGGCGATAGCAGATACGCTTTTGTGGGTGAACCCCGTGAGAAATTCTATTAACGGGATGCCTGGAGAGACTTATAAGAATATGACACGAAAAAGGGGATATTTCTAACGGGGTGAAATTGATATGCTCTGGTTTTTGAAAAACCGTACATATTCGATTGGTGTGGATGTGGGACGAGATGGCCTGAAGCTGGTCCAGCTTGGAGAAGATGGAGGCCATATAAGTTTGATTGCCGGCGGCAGTGAAAATCGGCCTAAGAATATCAAACCCGGCAGCGGCAATTGGCAAAAATGGGCCATCGAAACTATACGTAAGTTGACAGCAAACGGCAGATTTCGGGGCAGAGAGGTGATAGCGGCAATACCGGCAAGTGAGATATTTATTGACCATATAAGAATGCCGAAGGTAGATAATGATAAACTGTCGGATGCCATCTGCTCAAAGATAAAACCCAAATTGCCGTTTGATCCTGATGACGCAATGATAAAATACATTCCGACGGAGGAGGATAATGTTCTGGTGATAGCGGCTGAGCGCAAGATTATTGATAGACATCTGGCGATATACGAAAAGGCCGGTCTGGCGATTAAATCTATTGGTGTTTGGCCGATAGCACTGACGAACAGCTATACCAGCTTTTTTGCCAGGCGCAAAACGGATGTTCAAGTGGTCGCGATGCTGCTCGATATAGAGGCAAACTGTACGAATGTTGTGATTTGTCGCCACAAGACACTACTTTTTGCCCGTTCGATACCAATAGGAGCCGGGCAGCTCGATGGAGATGAAATAGTAACGAGGCTGGTATTGGAATTGACTTCCTGCAGACGGCACTTCGCGTCGATGCACCCAAAGAGTCGAATAGAGCGTTTGATTTTCCTTTCAGGTCAGGCTGTAGATAAAGAGATATGCACAACAATAGCAAAGCAGCTGGAAATGTCGGCACAGATGGCTGATTGTCTGGCAGCGGTGAAGATGCCTAATCCCCCTCGTTCGGAGAGGGACCCCAAAGGGGCTAAAGGGCGTTTGGGACTGCCGATAGAGAGAAGGAATTGTCGAGTCAATTGGGCTACTGCCTTTGGGCTTAGCTTGTCATAGGGACAAGAGAGGGTGAATTAAAAAATGCTTAATATAAATTTTGTGCCTGATGATTACACGCAAAGCAGCGAATCTCGCAGAACAAACTTGATGTATCTCGTGTTGCTTGCCGTAGTAATGGCGGCATTGGGCGGTTCGTTTATGACTATCAAGCTGCGCCAGCGCGCCTTCAGGGCCAAGGGAAGACTTGTAAATGCAAAAATGGTCCGGGCACAAGAGGCCATAAACCAATTTGAAGAGCTTCAAACAAAGCGCAAGGTGATGATGAAGACGGCTCTTACGACCGCGGAACTGCTTGAGCCGGTGCCGAGAAGTGTTTTATTGGCGTCGTTGACAAATAACCTGCCGGCGGGTGTGTCGCTTTTACGACTGAAGCTGGTTCAGAAGGAGCCCAGGCAAGCCAGCGGTGTTGCCGGGCCGGCCAATAAATACAGACAAGCCCAGGCCAAAAAGGCGACAGCGGTCCAGGCGAAACTGTCACGAGAGAAATTATTAGAGACGCATATAGATATTGGAGGTACGGCTCCGAGCGATCTTCAAGTTGCAGCCTATATTGAGCGGCTGAGTAGCTCAAGTTTGCTGGACAATGTGGCGCTGGTGGAGTCAAAAGAATACAAAATCGAAGATGAGACGTTCAGGCAATTCAAGCTGACGGCAATGCTTAGAAAAGACGTTCATCTCAGCAGCGAAGACGTTGGGAGAATTAGAGCAAGAGCTGAGAGTGCAGGATGGATTTTTTAATGCTGATATTGGGTAATGGTTGTGGCACGGCCATCCTGGCCGTGTTGGCACGGGCTGGAAGCCCGTGCTACTAAAGGGCAGAACTATGACAGGCGGTTTTAGAAAAGCTGTGTTTTTCATTTTGCTGTTAGGGTTAGCTGTGGTTGGCTACCAATGTATGATCAAGCGGGCTAACAGGCGACTGGCTGAGGCAAAAGGGCGAGTTGAAACGAAATTGGCCAAATTGGCCGAGTTTGAGCAGGCCAGTGCCGCAGCAGAGGGTCTTACAAAGCAGCTTGAGCAATTACAAGAGGCGGTCGAGTTTTTTGAAAGCAAGCTGCCGCCTACGAATGAAATTGACAAGGTGCTTCACGACGTAACTGTAATTGCAGAAAAGCAGGGCCTGAAGCCCAAAACAATTCGAACGCTGACGAAAAAGGATAACAGCGGTTACATTGAACAGCCGCTGAAAATGGAATTAGAAGGGAATTTTAATTCGTTTTATTCGTTCCTGCTGGAGCTTGAGAAGCTTCCCCGGATAATGAAAATCCGCGAGCTTGAGTTAAAGAAACAAACGAAGGACGAGGGACAAATAACGGCTGATTTTATAGTGAGTATATTTTTCCAGAGTGAAACCGGATAAATGGTAATTGCTTAAATGGTTGATTGGTTAATATGGTAAGCAATACCACTCACCAGTTACCAGTTACCAGTTACCAATTACTAATTTAGTGGAGCTTGGCTATGTTATCTTTTTTGCGGGAGCAAGGACCTGAAGATTCGTTGGTGCCAGAGCCGCCTGAGGCCGCCGACAAGAAACCGGCTGATAGCGCCAATGAGACACAAGAGCAAGAATATCTGACCGTAGCGACTCAGCGAAAACAAGTTCGCAAGACCACGATACTGCTTGTTGTTTTGTTTGGTATAGGTCTGTTGAGTCTTTGGTTGATGATAAAAAAGAGCGCGTCCCAAACAGCGGCAGCGTCCGTTGGCAAGGAAGAGGCGCAGATTGAGACGGCGATCACCCGTCTTACCGGCGTCAGGTCCGAAATGTTTAACCGAATGGATGAGATAGTTAAGAAATTTTATGAGTTTTCGGACGTGCCACAGGTGCAGGCCAATGAGCTCGTGAAAAATCCGTTTGAACTTGAGACGTTTTTGGGTGAGGTGAAGGAAACTTCCGATACCGAAGAAGGAGATTACGATAGTGAGGCGGAAAGGATGAGGCGACAGCAGATAAGACAACAAACAAAGAACCTGCAGCTTTTGAGCATTATGCAGTCCGACCAGGGCAGTTGCTGTATGATTGATGATAGTATCCTCTATGAGGGGGATTCAATAAGAGGTTTTAGGGTTCGTCAAATTGGCGATGGTTTCGTTAAGCTCAAGTGTGGAGACGTGGAAATTGTATTGAAGCTGTCGGAATGAATCCCGTTAGAAATCCTGTAACGGGAATCTAACGGGGTACAAAAATAGGAAATTTCTAACGGGATGAAACTGCTCTTTGTATTTGAAAGTGCCCTTAAAGGGATTGTGATATGGTAGGTGTAAAAACCATATTGGCAAAAGCGATAGAGAAGAAGGCCAGCGATGTGCATATCAACGTTGGGATGTCTCCTATATTGCGCAAGAATACGGAATTGCTCGATATGGAATTCCCTGCCGTCAGCAATAAAGATGTAAAAGAAATGCTTGTTGCTATGATCGGGCCGGAAAGATTCAAAATCTTTGAAGAGAAAAGAGACCTTGATTTTTCGACGGCCATCGGTGATGGTCATCGGTTCCGCGTCAATGCTCATTATCAACGTGATACGATTGCGATTTCCTTTAGAGTGATTCCGAATCAGATTCCTTCGATAGACGAATTGCACCTGCCGTCGATAGTCAAGGAGCTTGCGGACCTGCCAAGGGGTTTGGTTCTTGTAACCGGCCATACCGGTTCCGGTAAAAGCACGACCCTCGCTGCGACGATAGGATTGATAAATACAAAGTACAGGAAACGCATAATTACGCTGGAAGACCCTATCGAATATGCGTTAGAGAACAAAATGAGTATGATAGAACAACGTGAAATCGGTTCTGATTGTCCGAATTTTGCATCAGGCCTGAGGCACGTATTGCGGCAGGACCCCGATATCATTATGGTCGGCGAAATGCGAGACCTGGAAACTACAAGCTCAACAATTACCGCTGCTGAAACCGGGCACCTTGTCTTTAGTACGCTGCACACTATTAATGCCTCTCAGACTGTTGAGCGTATTATAGATATTTATCCTGCAAATCAGCAGAATCAGATTCGAACGATGCTGGCCAATACGTTACAGGCCGTTATTTCGCAGACATTATTCAAGCGGATAGATGAGCCGGGCATGGTACCGTGTACGGAGATATTGCTGTGCACCTCGGCGGTGAGAAACTGTGTTCGTGAGAACAGAATCTACGAGATACCCAATATTATTGAGACTTCCCGCAGGGTGGGGATGCAGAATATGGATATTAGCGTTGCCGATATGTATTTCAAGGGTTACCTGGATAGGGAAGAGGCAATTGCACGGGCAACCAATCCGGGGAGGATGGAGAAGGTGCTTACACCTATGGAGCGGTTTGAAGTTGTCCAGCCGCCTGAAGGGGCTTCGATTTTGCCCTGAGCCGCAGGGCCCACAAATCCACAAAGAGGGGACCAGAGTAATAAGCAGATTGGTTAATTAGTTAATTGGTTAATTGGTAAGCAATTACCACTCACCAGTTACCAATTACAAAAGGGTGAGAATATGTCCGAAGAATCCTGGCGAAATTATGAAGGTGCGGCTGCAGTTGCAGAAAATCGGCAGCAAGCTCAAACACAAGCGGGACAAAAACAGCGCAAAAAAATTGCGGCCAAACGTTCTCCCGCGAGCGAGCAGGCAAGCATACTGCAAAAGATACGGAATTTCAGCGTTGAGTTCGGGCCGAGCCGGAAGGATATTCTGAACTTTACGAATCAGCTTGCAGTTATGGTCCGGGCCGGTATCAGCCTTCAGGATTCGCTTGAGTCAATAGCAAAGCAGGAAGAGAAGAAAAAATTCAAGGTAATCATCACTGATTTGAAAAATCAAATCGAAGCCGGACAAAGCTTTTCGCAGGCGCTTGCCGAGCATCCGCAGGTATTCAGCAATCTTTATATAAATATGGTGGCTGCAGCGGAGATTAGCGGCTCGCTGAGTGGGATGCTGCAAAAATTGGCAGAGTATCTGGACGGGGAAGCCGAAACTCGCTCACAGGTTAGAGGGGCTATGGTTTATCCGATTATCATAGCGGTTATGGCGGTAGCGGTGACCATTTTCCTGCTGTGTTTTGTTTTGCCGAGATTTACGGCGATATTTGCAGGCAAGGAACATTTGCTGCCCGGCGCTACCAAGATTTTAATGGCCAGCAGTGCGTTTCTGCGGAGTTACTGGTTTTTTATTATACCGGCTGTTGGAGGGATGTTTGGGGGCTTTTTGTACTTTATCAGCACGAATGTCGGGCGGTTATGGTGGGATAAGACGAAATTGGTATTGCCCCTGATAAAGACGCTGTGCCGAAGTCTTTATATAACCAGGAGCCTGCACACAATGGGTGTGCTGATGAGGGCGGGCGTGCCGATTCTTGATACTATTTCGGTCACGGCCCAAATATCGGGAAACGTTCTTTATAAAGATATGTGGCTTGGTGTCTATGCGGATGTTCGGCAGGGTAAGAAAATCGCTTCGAGTCTGAACCGGTATAACCTGATGCCAAGCAATGTAGTGCAAATGATAAGAAGCGGCGAGGATTCAGGTACGATGAGCGACGTGCTAAGGGATGTTTCCGATTATTACGCAAGAGAGCTCAAAACTGTTATAAAAATGGTAACGTCAATGATAGAACCCATTATGATAGTCGTGATGGGTGTTCTGGTTGGCTTTATCGCGATGAGTATTATTCTGCCGATATTTAAGATGTCCAGTCTTGTTATGGGCAAATAGGAGAAATTGTCAATTGTCAACTGTCAATCGTCAATTGAATAGCGGGTTTTCGCTCATTGAGGTGTTAATTGCAATAATACTGGTAGGTCTTGCAATTGTGTCTCTGGTTGCAGCGAACAGCTCGTTCACAAAGGCTAACGCTGCCGGAACCGATTTGTCAACCGCTGAGTTTCTCGTTGAACAGATAAGAGAACTTACCACCTTGCTGCCGGTAATCGACCCGAACACCGGCACTTTCACATTTGGTCCGGAGGAGGCAATTCTGGCCGACTATGACGATTTGGATGATTTTGATGGAGTGAGTTTTTCTCCGCCGATTAGTGCCGACAGAGAAGTTCTGAACGACTCTGCTGCGTTTAGTCAGCAAATTACCGTTGAAAATGTCAGCGCGGCAGATTTTGAACAGGTTGTCTCTAATCATAGCAGCTTTTTTGTTAGAGTAACTGTGAAGGTTTTTTTGAACTCTCGGGAAATCAGCTCGTCAAGCTGGATTCGAGCACGATATTAAAAGGTGTGAAGCCAAATGCGATATACGAAATACGACATACGAAATACGGGCAACGAACGTG
>Ga0209986_10003962_pt1 | contig 12743 bp, 9 predicted proteins | sample BlataG_FD_183168 | JGI IMG/M metagenome (GOLD analysis project Ga0209986, IMG submission 183168) | Deep subsurface microbial communities from Black Sea to uncover new lineages of life (NeLLi) - Black_00105 metaG (SPAdes) (version 2) | ecosystem: Environmental > Aquatic > Marine > Oceanic >...
CCCACCGGTCATCAGCAGCCTCGAGGTCGACCGGGATACTATTCTGCCGTTTGACATCTGCGAGCTCGTATGCGTTGCCCTGGATGAGGATGGAGACGAGTTGAGCTATGAGTGGTCTGCAGCGGAAGGTCGTGTATACGATGAGGGGGACACCGCCTACTGGGAGGCTTCCAATACCGAAGGCATCTATCACGTTCAGGTCGCGGTGAGCGACGGCAATGGCGGCAAGGCCAGCGACTCTGCGACCATCACTGTGAGGGAGAACAGGCCGCCGATGATTGCCAGCTTATCGACTGATGAGCACTGGGTGGAGCCCGGGGGCAGTTGCTTTATTAAATGCGTTGCTTCAGATGAGGATGGTGATGAACTCAGCTATCAGTGGTGGCCTGAGGGTGGAGAGATCTACGGCGCTGGGGCCGTGGTCGCCTGGATCGCTCCCCAGCTTGAGGGACTGTACACGATCTCCGTTGTCGTTGCCGATTCTTTTGGCGGCGAATGCAGCAGGTCGCTGTTCGGCAGTGTAGCGCTCAGCGAGCCGCCGAATATCCTGGGACTGATTGCCAGCTCTGACGAACCCAAGTTCTTGAAGGAGTTCCGAGGCGGATACAGAATACTCCAAGGGAAAGACTGTCGGATCGAATGCGTCGTGGCTGGCGCGGATGACGGGCTGGGCTACCGGTGGGTAGCCGACCACGGCGTCATTTCTGGCACCGGCCCAACGGTTACCTGGGAGGCGCCCACCAGCCGTTGTGAAGCTACCGTTGCCGTCATAGTATCTGATTCCGCCGGCAACGTCGTGAGCAAGGACGTGATCTTCCAGGTTGAGACCTGCGCCTGCGGCTTCAACTGAGACCACGCGCTTCGCCCCTGTCGAGACCGTACCCCGCCCGCCGGGATCGTGCAGTGAGGCCGGGTGCTATTTCGCCGCCGTCAGCCTTCCCTTCAGGGACTGTCGTACACCTCGGGGTTGACGCAGTTGGGCATCCTATCGCCTCGCAGAGTGACGACAAGCTGGTCTGCTGCCATGCTCATCATTCTTCTCCTGGTAGCGGGCACGGCACTCCCGATGTGGGGGACAATGGTCAGGTTGTCCAGGGTCATCAGGGGGTCGTCGACAGGAATCGGTTCAACGTCAGTTACGTCTATTGCGGCCCGGAGGATCTGGCGCGACTTGAGCGCCTGGTACAGGGCCTTTTCATCCACGACGCCTCCGCGAGCTCCGTTGATCAGTATTGCCGTCGGTTTCATCGCGGCAAATTCAGCGGGGCCCATCATGTGTCTGGTCTGGCTACTGAGCGGTGTGGTAAGGCTGACGAAATCGGACTGGGATAGGAGCGAGTGCAGGTCGGGAACGTATTCCACTCCTAGAAGGCTCTCCAGGTCGATCTTGCGAGTCCTGCTATGGTAGAGCACCCGCATATTGAATCCCTTGGCCCGTTTGGCCACATGGCTGCCTATCTTGCCCAGACCCACGATTCCCAGGGTGGCATGGTTTACGTCAACCCCGGGGAGGTCCAGGTGGGCATGCATTCTCCACTTGCCCTGCCTGGCAAAAGCCTCCCCCTCGACAATACGTCTTGCCGATGCCAGGAGCAGGGCGAAGATGAGGTCGGCAGTGGTCTCGGTCAGCACGTCGGGCGTGTGACCCACCGGGATGCCGCGCCTGGTGGCGGCAGCCAGGTCAACGTTCTCAAATCCATCGCCGAACTGGCTTATCACCTTCAGCTTCGGAGCCGCGTCTATTATGCCGGCGTCAATGTGGTCGGCGCCGATGGGGATCAGTCCTTCGATGTCTTTGACCTCTGCCAGAAGCACGTCCCGCGGCGGGGTATCTTCTCCCTCCCACGTCTTCATCTCGTGGAGCTCGGCGACTTCGCTCAATGCTTCGGGGAACCAGCTTCTTGTTACGTATACCTTGGCCATTTCTTACTCCCTCCTATTCGCTTTGTTTTTTGAAATCGGCGTAGCGCCCCCCGGCCCTCCCCGGTTGACATATCCGGGAACATGGACTCCCTTGACACGCGTGTACCGTCTTCCATTTCATTCGTACGGGTAGTTGGTAGATTTCATGCTTTCCCTGTAGGCTGCCATTTCTTCCTCTGTGATCATGCCCCTGTTTTTGTAGTACTTCCTGGCGTCTTCCAGGATTCTCTCTATGTCTTCCTCCTGACTGGCGGTCAGCGGGGGCGGCTTGTGGGTAGCCAGTATCTCTTCCATTCTCTGCCTGGCATAGTCGATGCAGCTCTTCTTTCCCGTGTTCATCCATTCAGGGTAGGTCAGCCTATCGGCTGCCCTGGGCACGAACTGCTCCAGCTTCCACCATTTCCTGGTATGCTCCTTGTTAAGGAAGTGGCCTGGAATCGGCCCGACCTCCTCTATCAGGTCTATCGCCAGGGTCTCATCGTTGACTTCGACGCCGCGCATGAAACGTCCTATCATCCCGGCCAGGTCGTCATCTAGTATGGCCTGGACCGGATGGTGGGCGATCTCGCCGTAAATGCCGCCATGGAACTGCAGCAGGCTGGCTCCGGAAAGGGTGAAAAGCAGCGCGTTGACTGCCTTCTCGTAGCCGCACTGGAAGTCTATTCGCTTGGAAGCGGTGACGGCGGCTGTATTGGACGTGGGGATGCCGTAGCTGCGCCACACCTGGTTGAAGCCTGCCGTGTGCAGAGCACTCCCGATGGCGCCGAAGGCGGGAGCCCCCGTCCGCATGTTCTGTGGAAAGACGAGGTCACTGACGATTATCCGTGTCCCCGGCTTCACCACTTGAAGCAGCACCAGTGGAGCTATCAGTTCGGCGTTGGCAGTGACTATTGCCCCTGCCAGGGTGGCTGGCGCTGTGCCTCCCGGTGTGGGGCCGGTTGCTTCCTTAATGGGAAACCCGGCCTCTACGCCTCTAAGAGCTGCTTCTATGGAATCACGGTAGCACGACAGCGGTGGCGCCGGCAGGCAGGGCACAAACATCTCCGCTCCTACTGCCTGTGCCATCTGGATGGTGAAGATCTCGCTGTCGTTGGCAAAGCCTTCCGCGGCGAATTTGGCTGAATTCCTCGTCTTGCCGGCCATGCACTCGACCATTGCCATCGCCGGGGGGACACCTTCAAAGGCGAAGTACGGCGTGTACTGCTGGATCAGATGGACTGTCTCCAGGGCATCCTCAACCGCCAGGCCCTGATAGAACTCCTTCCTCGTCGCTGTCCGGGGCTCCCACGTGTCCAGGTCGACGGTCTTCATTCCGGGGAAGGGGCTGAAGTAGGTGGTGTTCCCTCCCAGCATCAGGTCGTTCCTGTGGTCCCTGGCTCTGGCGTGGAAGGCGCTGGGGCATTGGCGCAGGGACTCCTCGACCAGGCCCGGCGGGAAGTGCACCCTGCTACTTCCCCGGTCTACTTTGCAGCCGTTTCTTGCCAGGATATCCAGAGCCCTGTCGTGCTCGAGCCTGATGCCCGTCTTCCACAGGACCTCCAGGGTTCCTCTGTGGATGGCCTGGACCTGCTCCTCTGTGAGTAGCTCCAGAGGCTTGAAATTCCGTGTGAACCCTTTCAGGGCCAAGTTTACCTCCCGAATTCCGCGCTCACGGCAGTCCTGGCAAGAGTATGTGCCCCCCGGCTGACGGAGTCCGCCTGGCTACATGGCTCGGGGCACCGAAAGCCAGGAGCGGCACCATTGCCCTATGTGGCCTGGAGAGCATCCAGCCTCGCTGAAGTGACGCCGCCCCGGGTGCTCGGCACGTCTGCGCTGCAGTCCATCAGTTGGCCCCGGGCGTTCAGAACTTGATCATCTGATGAGGTAGCCAGAGTATTATCTGAGGGAAGGCGATACACAGGCCAAGGCCGACCAGTATAAGCCCGACGAACGGAATTACTCCGCGGATAATATGTCCGGTGGTTATCTGCCATTCCGGCTTGGCTATGCCCTTCAGATAGAAGATGGCGTAGGCCATGGGTGGTGTCATGAAGGACATCTGGAGATTAACGATTATCATCATGGCAAACCAGAGCGAGTCAAAGCCCAGGGCAGGGGCCAAGGGTGTGACCAGAGGAATCATGATGAACACTATCCCTATCCAGTCGATGAGCATGCCCAGGATGAAGATTATGAACATAACGCCGGTGAAGGCTCCCCACTTGCCAAAGGGTGCTGCCAGGATCAAGTCGGTGATTACCTCACCGCCGCCGAGCCTGAGGAAAACGCCGACAAACATCTGGGCGCCCCAGCCAATGAAGAGAGCCATGGAGGTGATTCTGACCGTTTCGATCAGGCAGTATTTGAATGTCTCCCGGTTGAAGCGGCGGTAGATCAGGGTAAGCAGAGTCGCCGCCAAAGCGCCAACCGCCGCTGCCTCAGTGGGGGCTGCGACGCCGAAGAATATGACCCCTAGCACGCTCAACATCAGGAACAACGGAGGTACCATGCCAGTAAGCAGCAAACGTATCTTTTTCAGTCGTGGCACGGCCCGCTCTTCCGCTGACATTGGCGGCGCCTGATGAGGCCTGAGCCAGGCCCGGACGGCAATGTAGCTCATATACAGGGCGGAGAGGAGCAACCCCGGACCGAACGCTCCCATGAACAGCTTGCCCACTGATATACTGGCCATTGGCCCGTAGATGACCAGCATGAGGCTGGGCGGGATAAGAATGCCCAGGGTGCCGCCGGCACAGACCGAGCCGCAGGTCAGCTCCTTGCTGTATCCCCGCTGCAGCATACTGGGAACGGCGATGAGCCCTATCATGATGACCGAAGCGGCGATTATACCGACACAGGCCGCCAGAATGGTGCCCATCAACACTGTGGCTATTGCCAGGCCTCCCTTGAATCCTCCAAACGCCAGGTGGAGGCCGCCGTAGAGCCTCTCGGCAGCTCCGGACTTCTCCACCATGAGCCCCATGTACACGAACATGGGCACCGCCAGGAAGACGTAATTGATCATCATCCCCCAGATGCGGACATGGAACAGGCCCCATACTCCTGGGCCCATGTTGGCCAGGCCGACGAACATGGCTATGCCACCAAGGACAAAGACCAAGGGATAGCCGATGAGGATGCCGACGATGGCTCCGCCGAACATCACAAGAGTTACCATCTCCGGGCTCATGTCTACCATGGCTCCTTACCCCCCTTGGACAGCGAGATTACGTCCCTCAAGAAGGTGGTTATCCCCTGCAGGAACAAGAGCGCGAAGCCGAGGAACACCACCGTCTTGAACGGCCAGAACAGCGGGTACCACACACTCTCGGTGGCTATTTCGCCGGTCACGTAGGCCTGCCACGCATCTTGCCCGAAGATCTTCGTGAGCATGAAGATGAGGGGGAAGAAGAAGAGGATTGTAAGGCAGAGATCTACGATGAGCTTACCCACGGCTGAAAGCCTGGAGTACACTACGTCAACCCGGACATTGGAGTTGCGATAGTACACGTAAGGCAGGCCAAGGGCTATGATGGTGGTTCCAAGCATGTAGCTCAGCGTATAGGACCAGATGGTAGGATCATTGAAAAGGTACCTCATGAACACATCATAAGTGATGGTGACTATAAGTACGGCCACCACCACCATCACCACTCTACCAGACCACTCGCTGGCCAAGCCCACGTAGTGATATAGCTTCTTCAGAACATGCATCTCCACCTCGAAACTGGCTAGTTGTCAGCAGCCCCTGCGGAGGGCCCGCAGGGGCTGCTGGATCCAGAACTCATTCAGCCCGAATTGTCAGTCACTAGTCGAACACGGTGTACTTCGGGTAAATCCCACCGAGTCCTCTCCACATCTTGAAGAAAGCCTTTTGCTGTTCCCACACCTCGGCGAACTGCGGGTCGGCGACAGCATATCCTTCCAAGGCTGCCCTGCTCTTGGCGGCGATGTCCTGTTGCAGTTCGTCACTCACGGTGACGACTTCGGTGCCGTAGTCTCTGTACAGGTCCATTGCCGCGGCGTCAGCTTCGGCCAGGTACAATTGGCCGTAGAGTGCCATGCCTAAGATTTCGTCTTTCAACAGGTTCTGCAGGTCACTGGGGAGACCGTCGTAGGCCTCCTTGTTTATCAAGACGTTGTTGCAGAATCCGGGGGACTGGATACCGGGGACACCTATGTACTTCAGTATCTCTTGAAAGCCGTGGGGCCAGTTGTAGCTCGGGGGGCCGAGTTCAAAGGCATCAAGGACGCCTCTCTCCACGGACTGGTAGAGCTCACCTCCGGGGATCATTACCACGGAAACATCGTAGGTCTCCAGGATCTCAGCCCACAGACCCAGCGTCCGGAACTTCAAACCCTTGAAGTCCGCTGCCTTTTCCAGCTTCTTGTTGGAGTGACAGAAGAGCTCTGGCGCGCCGGGTTGCGTGCCAAGGATGTAACCCCAGTCCTTGTACGCCTCATTCATGATCTCCAGACCGCCGCCCTGGTACACCCATGCGATCAGGTCACTTGTGCTGGGGCCGGCTGGAAGGCCCGAAGAGCCCAGTAGGTACGTCACGTCTCCCATACGGCCAAGGTCCATCGGGGAGCTATTCGTCGCCATGTCGACGGCGCCAGTCTGGACTGCTGGCGTAGTCTCGTGTCGCGGCGTGATCTCGCCCTCAGAGTACAGCGTGATGTCGAGCCTGCCTCCCGACGCTGCCAGGATTTGGTTGCAGAGGCGATCCAGCACGATGTACATCGACGCTCCTGGAGGACTGATATCCTGCCAGGCCAGTTCAAACACCTCTGCCTCCGGCGCTGCTGGCGGAGCTTCTTCCTCTTCCTCCTCCGGCGCAGCCTCCTCTTCTTCCGCTGGCGGTGCTGCTTCAGGAGCGCAGCCGGCAAGAACCAGGCCCGCCACGACGGCCAGTGACAACACCAGCATCAGTACTTTCCTTGTCATCTAGTTACCTCCTTTTGAGACCTTCATTCGTTCGGTACTTGCGGTATCAGTTCTGTAGCTAGTCACCATAGGCACTCCTCCCTTCACAGTAGCGTCCGGATACTTGGAAAAGGATACTTTAGTGGACTGTGCAGTAGTTGTCAATAGTTAATGAGTTAATGGGCTCGTTTGTTAATGGACTCGTTGCCAAAGGGCTCGCGGGTATGATTGTGGAACTGGCAGGAAAAGCAACGGGCCGCAGCACCCTGTGGCCTGGAGAGCATCCAGTCTCACTGAAGTGACGCCGCTCCGGGTGCTCTGCAGGTGTGTGCTGTGTACACCTCATTGGCTGCTACCGGCCGCTTAGAACTTGATCATGTGATGAGGTAGCCAGAGTATTATCTGGGGGAAGGCAATACACAGGCCAAGCCCGACCAGTATGAGCCCGACGAATGGGATCACTCCGCGGATGATGTGCCCGGTGGTTATCTGCCATTCCGGCTTGGCTATGCCCTTGAGATAGAAGATGGCGTAGGCCATGGGGGGAGTCATGAAGGACATCTGGAGGTTGACCACGATCATCATGCCGAACCAGAGCGAGTCAAAGCCCAGGGTAGGGGCGAGGGGTGCGACCAGAGGGACCATGATGAAGACTATCCCTATCCAGTCGATAAGCATCCCCAGGATGAAGATGATGAACATGATGAGGGCAAAGGCTCCCCAATGGCCAAAGGGGGCGGACAGCATCAGGTTGGTGATTACGTCACCGCCGCCAAGCCTGAGGAAAACGCCGACAAACATCTGGGCGCCCCAGCCGATGAACAGCGCCATTGAGGTGATCCTGACCGTTTGGAGCATGGCGTATCTCAGCGTCCCCCAGTTGAACTGGCGGTAGGCTACGGCCAGCAGTGTAGCCGCAATAGCCCCGAGGGCAGCCGCCTCGGTGGGTGCGGCGATGCCGAAGAAGATGGCTCCCAGCACACTCAGCATCAGGAACAGGGGCGGTATTGTTCCGGTCACCAGCAGGCGCAGCTTCTTCAGTGTGGGCACTGCCCGTTCTTCCGCTGACATTGGGGGCGCCTCATGGGGCCTGAGCCACGCCCGGATGGCAATGTAGCTCATATACAAAGCGGAAAGGAGCAACCCCGGCCCAAAGGCTCCCATGAACAGCTTGCCCACTGAGAGGTTGGCCATTGGTCCATAGATAACCAGCATCAGGCTGGGCGGAATGAGAATTCCCAGGGTGCCGCCGGCACAGACCGAGCCGCAGGTCAGTTCTTTGCTGTATCCCCGCTGCAGCATACTGGGAACGGCGATGAGCCCTATCATGATGACTGAGGCGGCAATCACGCCGACGCAGGCCGCCAGGATAGTGCCCATCAGTACCGTGCTCATTGCCAGGCCTCCCCTGAATCCGCCGAAGGAGAGGTGAAGGCCTCCGTAGAGCCTCTCGGCGGCTCCCGACTTCTCCACCATGAGCCCCATGTACACGAACAGGGGCACCGCCAGGAAGGTGTAGTTGGTCATCATCCCCCAGATTCGCAGGCGGAACATGGTGAATACGCCCGGCCCCAGAGTGGCCAGGCCGACGAACATAGCGATGCCGCCGAGGGTGAATACCAGGGGATAGCCGAGCAGAATGCCGACGATGGCAGCGCCAAACATTATGGCGGTAACCAGCTCGGGACTCACACCTGTCATGCTTCGTTACCCCCTTTGAAGAGGCGCTGCAGGTCTCCGATGAAGGTGGCTATTCCCTGCAGGAACAGGAATACCAGGCCGAGCGTGATCACCAGCTTGAACGGCCAGAGTATGGGATACCATATGCTATCGGTAGCTACCTCGCCGCAGAGGTAAGCCTGCCAGAGGTCTTCGCCAAATACCTTGATGAGCAGGAAGACCATAGGGAAGAAGAGAAGAATGGTCAGGACCACATCTAGTATGAGTCGGCCCCGCAGTGGCAGCTTGGAGTATATTACGTCAACCCTGACGTTGGCGTTGTGGTAGTACACATAGGGCAGGCCAATGGCTATTATGGCAGTCCCCAGCATGTAGCTGAACGTATACGACCAGATGGTGGGGGCGTTGAATAGGTATCTGGCGAATACATCGTAGGCGATGCTCACTATGAGCACGATAACGAGGAACATCGCTATCCTGCCTGACCATTCGCTGACCACGCCTATGCCGTTGCATATTTTCTTCAGAACACGCATGTCGACCTCGTAATCATAGGACTTCTTCGGCAGCCTGCGGCCTCTGACCGCAGGCTGCCGAAGCTAGAGTTCACCTGAAACGAGTTCGTCAGTCGAAAATGGTGTAATCGGGGACAATCCCGCTGAGGCTTGTCCATTCCTTATGGAAGGCCTGCCGCTGCTCCCATATCTCGGCGAACTGCGGGTCCTCAGCGGCGAACTTCGCAATGAGTGCTTTGCTCTTCTGGGCGATGTCCGTCTGAAGCTCTTCGCTGACGGTGAAGATCTCGGTGCCGTAGTCCAGGTAGTTCTGTATAGCCGCACCGTCTTCGATCTCCTGGCTCATGTAGGTGTCAAGTGCACAGGCCATGATTTCGTCCTTCAGCAGGTTCTGCAGATGAACGTCAAGGCTGTCCCAGGAGCTCTTGTTCACCCATACAGGCTTGGCATAGCCCGGCGACTGGATGCCGGGAAGGCCGATGTACTTACATACCTCCTGAAAGCCGTAGGGCCAGTTGAAGCTTGGAGGGCCCAGCTCAAAGGCATCGAGGACGCCTCTCTCCACGCTGGAGTAGAGCTCGCCCCCGGCTATCATCACCACGGCGACGTCGTAGTCGCCCAGGATCTCAGCCCACATGCCCCGGGTGCGGAACTTCAAACCCTTGAAGTCCGCTGCCTTTTCCAGCTTCTCGTTGGAATGGCAGAAGAGTTCCGGTGCTCCCGGCTGCACGCCAATCACGTAGGCCCAGTCCTTCCACACCTCACTCATTGCCTCCAGGCCGTTTCCTTTGTACGCCCACGCCACGCCAGCCATGCTGCTGGGGCCGGCCGGCACGCCTGAGGAGCCACACAGGTAGACCACGGGTCCCAGGCGGCCCTCATCCACGGAGGGGCAGTTGGTGGCGATGTCCAGCATGCCGTCCTTCACCGCGGCGGTGCTTTCAGCTCGTGGGACTATAGTGCCTTCGGCAAGGACCGAGATGTCGAACGTGCCTCCCGTCGCTGCCTTGACTCGCTTGGCCAGCTCTTCCAGCATGATGAGCTGGGTGGTGCCGGGGCCACTGTTGTCCTGCCACGTCCACTTGATTACCTCTGCCTCCGGCGCTACTGGCGGAGCTTCCTCTTCCTCTTCCTCCTCCGGCGCAGCCTCCTCTTCTTCCGCTGGCGGTGCTGCTTCAGGAGCGCAGCCGGCAAGAACCAGGCCCGCCACGACGGCCAGTGACAACACCAGCATCAATATTTTCCTTGTCATCTAGTTACCTCCTTTTGAGATCTTCACCCGTTCGGTATCTGCGGTACCAGTTCAGTAGCTATTCACTATAGGCACTCCTCCCTTCACAATAGCGTCTGGATCTTTGGAAAAGGGTACTCTAGTGGACTGTGCAGTAGTTGTCAATAATTAATGGGCTCGTTTGTCAATAAACTCGTTGCTAAAGGGCTCGCGGGTACGATTGTGGAACTGGCGGGAAGAGGAACAAGCCGCAGCACCCCTTAGCTGCGGCCCTTCAATGACATCCTGGTTGGACCAGGACTTGCGTCGTGGTACGGGCATTGTCCCCTCTACTCTCTTACAAGCTCTATGCCCTTGTCCAGGGCCTTTATGTTGTTGTCCAGCGCCGCACCACGGAAACGCTCTGCCAGCACCTCCACCATGGATTCCTTTTCCAGGGGCAAGAGGTCTGCGCCGATGAGGCAGCCGATCATGATTATGTTGGTGAAGATGCGGTCTCCCATCTTCAGCGCTGCCTCAGTAGCCTCTACCACTCTGCATTTGGCGGAGTACTGGCCGATGGTCTGGAAAAGCTCGCTCAGCTCGGGATAGCTGGCCTTGCCGCTGCTGACATCTGGCGGGTAGACCGGCCGGGAGTTGGTTATGACGACCGTGTTAGGGTTGCCAAACTGGGACAGCAGCCGGAGCGCCTCCGCCGGTTCCAGAGCGAGAACAACATCGGCGTATCCCGCGGATATTAGCGGCCCGTAGGACCTCTCCTTTGATATCCTGACATGGCTGGCTACGGGTCCTCCCCGTTGAGAGACTCCGTAGGTGTCACCAACACCGGCGAAGTAACCCTTGTTTACCAGGGCCTTTCCGACGAGCAGGGCCATCAGTACGTTGCCCTGACCTCCAACACCACCGATTATCACGTTGAGTGGCTCTTTCGCTAGGGTCTTCATGTCTTATGCCGCCTCCTTTATGATAGCCCCCTGCGGGCATATGTCGGTGCATAGCCCACACCCGGTGCAGATGGCCTCGTCTATCTTTGCCTTGCCGGCCTCCTTATCCCACATCAGTCCCGGGCAGCCGAAAACCCTGATGCACAGCCTGTTGCAGCCGCAGCCATCGCCGGCGCATATATTGGGGTCTACACGCATTTTGTAGGGAGCGCGCTTTTCCTTCCGCCCCCTCACCAGCTCGCACACGCGGCGCATTATCACCACCCTGGCGCCCTCTTCTTCCTCAGCCATTAACCTGACCAGCGTCTCGGTGGTATTCTTGAGATCAAATGGGTCACATACCTCCACCTTGGCTCCCATTGAGCGGCACAGAGCCTCCATGTTCACGACTGGCGCTTCTTCTCCCGTCGCCGCCACTCCCACTCCGGGGTGAGGCTGGAAGCCGGTCATGGCGGTGGCAGAGTTGTCCACGATGACAAAGATGAAATTGGCCCGGTTGTACACGCCGTTCACCAACGCAGGTATGCACGCGTGGTAGAAGGTGGAGTCACCAGCCATGGCGATGACCGGCTGGTTAAAGCCGGACTCCTTTAGATTCCCCAGTCCATTGGCTACTCCCATCCCGGCGCCCATGCAGTGCATTGCCCTTTCCTGGAAAAAGCCGGCACCGATGAACCCCAGGGAATAGCAGCCGATGTCGCCGGTAACCAGCCCGTGCCTCCCGTCAAGCGTGAGGGCGTCCTTGATGGCCCAGTAGGTGGCGCGGTGAGGGCAACCGGGGCAGAGGTTTATTGACCTGGGAGGCACCATCTTGGCTGCTTCTGCCAGGCCTTTGGCGTACTCGGCATCCAGCGCCTGGTATGTGGTACCCAGTATCCGGCTCATGGCGTCGATTACCAGATCCGTGTTGAGGGCCCCCCAGGCGGCGATGTGCCCCGTCCTCTTGCCGTAGAAGTCGACGTGGGGTGTGCCTGCTGGCAGACTTGCAGCGAACTCCATCACGTTTCCTTCGGTGAACGGGTCGATTTCTTCAACAAACAGAACCTTGTCGGTTCGGCCAAGGTATTGCTGTATCAGCTTCTCAGGCATCGGCCAGCCTGTGCCCAGCTTGAGGATACCCACCCTATCCTCTGCCTTCAGCAGCTCTACTGCCTCCGCGCAATAGAGATGGCAGACGCCGGAGGTGATGATTAGCAGCTCTGGCTTTTCCGGGCCCACGTAAGAATTGAAAGGTGACGCCTCAAACAGCGGCACCGCTTTCTTCAGCCTCTGCTGTAAGTTATGGTGCAGGATTCCGAACGGGCCTGAGGTGAACTTGCTCTTGGTAGGGTTGTACATGTTCCACACGTCGGGGAAGAAGGCTTTCTTCCGTTCCTTGGGCAGTTCGCCCAGCACAACTCTGCCCCTGGTATGCGCCAGGCGGGTCGTTTCCCTCACGATACAGGCATTATCCACTTCCCGGGAAACCTCGAAGGCCCACTTCACCATGTCTTTGGCCTCTTGAGCGGTGCTGGCATCCAGCAGGGGTATGTCCATCCACTTGC
>Ga0209986_10003963_pt1 | contig 12742 bp, 12 predicted proteins | sample BlataG_FD_183168 | JGI IMG/M metagenome (GOLD analysis project Ga0209986, IMG submission 183168) | Deep subsurface microbial communities from Black Sea to uncover new lineages of life (NeLLi) - Black_00105 metaG (SPAdes) (version 2) | ecosystem: Environmental > Aquatic > Marine > Oceanic >...
TCGGCCGCTGGCCATAGAAAAGTTTCTCAGTATTCGAATCGGCAAAGGATTGGATCATACAACAATATAATAGCGCATAGCGCTAATGGTGTCAAGCACAATGGTTGTTGGGTATTTGGTAAGAATTCAGGTTCCGATATTGAGCATAATCGGAACCTCGCCTATCTTCCTTTAAAGAAAGAAAACAAAGGAAAGTCTAAGCTCTACGACCCCCGGCCCCCATCCCACTAATCCGCTTCTTGCTTGGGTGGTAATCATATGCAGAACATCATTGCGATTTTGGGAATCTTCACCTTGAGAATAGATTTGTCCATGCTTGAATTGAAGATCACAATTTGATCCTGGTATTTCTAAGCAACAGAGGTGCTAAAATATATCATACAGGAATCGATGGTTGACACCGAATGAATGGATAATCTATTATTAGATAGGTAACTTGAGTTTTGACAAAAAGTCGGGCGGCTAGCGACTCGCGCATAACCGCCCATCGGTGTAAGCTTTTCTTATGAGAAAAGAAAAAGACAACACCGACCAGCAGATTAGCAAACTCGTCGAGTTTCGGCCCTGGTCAGGATCTTCGACAAGCCATTTACCAAAACGGTTTCACACGCCGGAAGGATGCTCAGTTCGAACTTCTGGATGCGCTAGTGCTGAAAGACCAAATTACATCCTTCCCCATGTTGAGCTGCTCGGCAGCGTTCACGAGACGCTGGTCCAGTGTCTATGCCGCACTGGAAAAAGGGCAACAAAACACAACCTGGCTGAGAAGCTATTTGGCAAAGCAAGTGCCCGAGAAAGGGATCCAATTCTTCTCTCTGGATAGCACTGCATGGGCAAGACCGGAAGCGCATACCCTTCCTGAACGGCAGTATGTATATCAGCCAAGCAGGACCAATAAAGGATCTGTGGTAGTGATTGGACACGCCTACTCCCTGTTGGATTGGACACCTGAGCCGAACAGCAGTTGGTCACTGTCGGTAGATGTAGAACGCGTTTCCAGTGAGCATACCGACCTGGAAGTCGGAGTTGAGCAGGTGAAAAGGCTGTGCCAGGTTCGCAGATTCCGTGATAATGGGCTGGACATTGTGTCTGCCGACGCTAAATACGGCAATCACCACTTCCTGGATGCGCTCAAAGATCAACCATGTGGGATAGTGGTTCGGCTCAGGAAAGATCGGGTGCTCTTCCGCCCAGTTCAAGCACCAAAGGTGAGGAAGCGGGGTCGACCCCGAAAGCATGGAACGCGCTTCGCATTCAAGGAACCTGAGACTTGGGGTGAGCCCTGTGAATTCGCTGCTCTTGAACATCCACGTTGGGGCTCTGTTGAGATCTGCCGTTGGAACGATCTGCACCGAAGGTGGCAATCGGTGGATACCTGGTTTGATGTAGTTCAAGTACACGCTCATTTGGAGAAGGATGAACCCCCTGCGCCATTATGGCTTGCCTGGTTAGCACCCGCGACCATGCTTGCTGATATTCACGTAGATGCAGAAACCATATGGCATGCTTACCAACATCGTTGGCCGATTGAGCCCAGTATCCGCTTTCGCAAGCAAAGATTGTGGTGCCGAAGGTTGCCCCAATTTCAACTACTGGAAGCTGCTGATCATTGGAGCACCTTGGTAACCGAAGGTGGCGATGTGGATGCTCTATCTGGCTAGGCCGATTGTTCAAGATCAGCCTTTACCTTGGCAGCGACCGCAGCATGATCTTACGCCGGGGAGAGTGAAAAGAGGCATCGGAACGGTTTTTCGCGCCCGAAGGTGGCAACCCGGCATCATCGCCTAAACCGCGCGGAATTCCTCTTGGATGGCCAAAAGGCAAGCCAAGGAAGCCGCGAGAGCGATTTCCGGTGATCCGGAAGGGCTTGAAACATCCAATTCCCGCTGTGTCTCTTGCCTGAAACTCGATTGTTAAGGTGCAATTGCTAGTGCCATTGTTTCTGACGTTAATGAAATTAGTCAAAACTCAAGTAGGTAAGTAAAGTCTTTATAAATTGGTCTCGGTGTGCAGGGGAGCCAGGAACCTTCAAGGAAACTCGCAAGCCCGACCTTGGCTGAAGTCGGGCTTTTTTTCGATGCGAGTGCCTATCTCCCCACTACACTAAGGCCTGATAAACTTCTCTCCATTGTACAATAAATCGTGTAACTCACTCTCAATACCTATACCAACACACAACAAAGGCTAAACAAAACAGTTGAGAGAATGATCTTTCTAATAACCTAAAAAGTCAAACAGCTGGACTTACAAAAAACGTCCCAGGAAGCCCCAGGAATCGAAATCCAGGGTAGCCCGGGGGATGAAAAGAAAATCCCCCCGCTGGATAAGATGGAGGGGATTTGAGTAAAGAATATGGTTGGTCAAGTTTTATGCAGGAACGAGATCGCGCGAACGTCCACCCTGGAATTTGCTATCCACCTCTCGGGCAATTTCTCGTGTAATAGTGGATTTTCGCTCAATGTACATGTTAATTACATCACCATAGTCACTAACCGGCTTGGTTCGTTCTGCGAGTTCCCATTGAGCCCGTAAAGCAGCGTGTTTAGGTAGAAAACTTTTACGAAACGCCTCAACCTGGAGACCCACCACCTCCATCGTGTCAGGGCGATAGAGATAAGCAATATTTTTATCGCTTGTATAATGCACAATAGTCTCAACCTCAGGCGGAACGAATAGAACCATCAATGCATCAAATTCAGTATCGTAGAATAGATGGGCTGATTGAAAACCTTCGTCTATAAGATGTATAAATAGATCAAATATTAATTCACTTGTTTCCACTAATCTCTCGATTTCGGCCATATTGGTTTCTCTCCTGATTTTAGACCATCAGTAGGAAAAGCGGTTATGATAGTGCCTTCTGAGTGATCCTCGGGAAACTCTGCCACCGCCTTCATAAATAATTTTCTACCAGGAAAATACCCGTAATAATTCTCTCTGTTTTCATAGTCGTTATCTTGAAAGATGAAATCGTGTACTGGGTGCTCGATGGCCTCAATCACTATTTGTTGTTTACCTGCCATCCGTGGTTTAGGTCCGACGATATGTCGATGCCAGCACTCTTCAGTGCAGACTATACGAATCCCACGTGGATCAGTGCAAATGAATTGGTTGGCCACTAAGGATGGGTCCGCCAGTTCTCCTTCGAATATATAATAGCATAAAACACTGAATTTTTTCTTAACCGTAAAGTAATGGGAAATTTATATCCTGGAGTACCCATTATGTCAAGAAAGCCACCCCAGACTTGAGGGGGACAAGCCTGGGGTTCCCGGGCGCTAAGAGCGCCTAGTGCCTTTATTATAAGTCAGATTAATAAATGGGGTAAGTTTGGCTTCTAATCTATTCAACGTCCACTTGATGGACATTCACTAGGGGGGCAAATCGCTATAAACAGGTATCCTACTATGCCTAATGGAGCCTAAAGGCTTCGTAGCGCTTATTTTCGAGGAATTTGGTCGAATATCAGAAAAACGACGCACCAGGAAGCTCCAGGAGTACCCAATCGCACCTAGGGCATATAGGATTTGTTAGGATTCATACCGGGGAAGGTCCAGTACTTCAATCACAGCCGGTTCAGCAAATGCTAGAGCTCGCAGTTCTCGCATCTCCAACACATCCAGTGTGCGATGGCGCACTAGCCGCAACCATGCGCCCGGACGGATACCATGAGGGCACCTCCGGGACTGCAGCAAGTCGGCCAGGCGTTCACGATCCTCTTGGGTCAGGATCAGCTCAGGCATATCTCAAATATGCAATCATCGATGGTTATGAGAATTACCATTCCCACACTTTGACCAGTTCAAGGGAATTCGCGCGTAGGGCTACACGCCTGGGCATGTAGCTACTTCACCACTAATCCAACTATGACTTGTTGATGTTCTCCTCCGTTTATAAGTTGATGAGCTTCCGATTACGGCTGTAATCGGAACCAAGAAATCACACCCCCTCAAAGAAAAACTTGGCGGCCTTCTAGACCTTTTCATATCACCACAAATTTAATATGGAACTTGGATTCAACTTCTAAGTGCAACGCTTTGCCAGCACCGGGATTCCACAACACTGGGAAACGATATTGTTATTTCTGAGTTATCTCAATCCATGCCGGTCATTTTCGGATTCCCTAGACTTGCTCGCCAGGGCAGGCGGACCAAGGATCCAGAGATTATCAATTCGAATCCGAAGAAGGGGGGCATGGAGAGCCCATATTCAAGTTTTAGGCTGATGCGGCCTCTTGGGGTGAAGTTACATTCAAGTCTGGGATACGCCCGAAAAACCTAAACTCGGATTCCATCTCTCTTAGTTCGGCAATAGCCGCTTGTGAATATGTATAAGGAATTAAATCGATCAACGTATAGAAATTGACCTTGCTTGGGCAAGAAGTATTAGATCAAGCAGAAGAAACGCATCTATTCATGGTGAGCCCTCAAGAGAGCTAAGAACTCCCCCGGCTGTACAACATCGATTGGCCCACTCCTAAAATCCTTGGGATTTCTTGTAATCAGATAATCAGCACCTGCTCGAGCTGCGGCAGCCATTTGCACCGCATCCTCAAAGTCAGACCACCCCAATCCAACGGCATCCTGGATGACATCCTGGTCCACTGCAGCCACTGAGAAAACCTTCAGAATATCCTGGACAGCGATTTTCGCCCTCTTATCATCCAGATGTCGACCAATAAGGTAATGCACGGTTGTCATACTGTGGGCAGCAATCAATCCCTCGACTTCACCGGCCTCAATTGCAGCCCACACCTCAGCCGATGCCTGATAATGGGGGTCCCGTCTCCCTAGTACATCTAAGACGATGTTGAGATCAACGAGCGCTTTCATCTCTGATCCCATATTTCTCATCCAAGTGCGCTCGATGTTCCCGTATGGATATATCCGGAGGTAAAATACCGGATATTCGCCTAAGGATCGGAGCCTGCTTGTTGGACACGGTTTCGCTTGGTAGATTACGTAGAAATTCGGATATCAACTTCGAGAGCGATGTATCATGTCTTTCAGCATAATCCTTCGCAGTCTCGATCCAGCGAGCATCTACTCGTACGGTCAGTTTCTTTTTCTCGGCCATAGATTCATGACTCCTTGTAATAAAGGTTGCCGTATACATTATACCATATATGTACGGCTATGCGAATCGAATATCTTTCCCCACTTTCCCCGAGCATGATCGTATGGGATGGTGGATTGCTGCGAGTCGTTGCTAGAAGTATCACAAGCCTGACGAGCTGTGTTTCGTTCGGGGGATAAAAATTGAGAGCACCAGAGCTGGGCTCATAACCACCAGGTCGTCAGTTCTAATCCTAAATAAGGGGGCTTGGAAGAGCAAAGGCACCCTTTCAGGTGCCTTCAGGTAGCGGGGGGACGATTCGAACGTCCGACCTTCAGGTTATGAGCCTAACATGGAATACACCTTGTAGTCTTACATTTTTTCTAAGAACTGCACAACAATCAAGATAATGATGGCCACAATAGATAGACCTAGAGGTCCATCTCATAATAGATCCAACCCACTGAACCTAGCTCAGAGGGTTTGGTAAAACTCAGTGGGTTGCCACCTTACCCTGATTAGTATTATCGCCACATACTATGTTCTGCAGAGGTATACCCTTATCTCTGACATTTATACATCCATATAGATAATGTGATTCACACTTCGATAATCACAGGTTTCCTGTTAGTAGGAGGTTCATTTCTAAATCAACCGCAACGACTGAGGTGAATAAGCTTTCTTGTTCATTTATCCTAGCTTGCGCTCCACATGAAGGAGGATAGAATGGGAATGGCACATCGCTGGGGAAATTCTTACCCCAATGAAATCACCTCGACACACAACATAGCATTTACATCCCAAAGGATTTCCTGATAACAGAACAACCAGGAGGAAATGCGGAATTATTTCCACGAATTCTCATGTGAGGCAGCAGCTAGCTGTATTATTAGGAGATTGTCTAATGGGGTCGCTTGCCGATCTTATACTTGCAGAGTCTAATGATGTCTCAGCCATCGTAGCATCCGAATATCCTCTCGGCACTTTCAAGGGCACTAATGTCGACGGCCTAGATCCGCTCAAACTTGCGGCACTCCATTTAATATTTACCGACAAGGATTTCAGCAATCTGCTAGAGCACTATAAGCCCATTGCTGAGGCTTCTACCAGTGGCCCGTGGCTTATTAAGCTGCCTGGCGAATTGATTGCATTTCTAGCTGGGCTTCCCACTCAGGACTATAACTCAGCTGCGGTCAAATGGGCTTCCACTGTTCAAGCCCAGGAGGAAGGTTGGTCGGTGATGGACGCTGAGAAGTTCCTCGGGCAAGTCGGGCATTTTGCTCAGGTTGCAGCGTTTGAAGGGAAGGAGGTTTATCTCTGGGTCTATAGCTAATCTGCTGCTGCTGTTTAAGCTCCCGCTGGAACACCCTTCACTTCCCCACGGGTATCTACGACCTTGGAACACCACCAGTATCCAACCAAGTTGGACGAACGGTCTTCGACCCTGGAAAATCACCAGGACCTTCGGTGGACCGGGTATGAGGGGGATTTTAACTTCGAACAATTTCAACTGAGGAACACTCAGTGGGTTGTAATTGATGACTTATATAAAAGATGGCTAAATGTGGTCGCCAACCCAAATTTGACCCCTACATATAGCATTGATGGAGTATATGGGAACAAATAGCAGTTATTATTTACTGCACTCTTGCTGCATTTGTGATAATCAAGGAAATCTGCCATTGTCAAAACGATTAATGTACAATCTCTCACTTATAGAAATGTATCTTCTTTCATTAATTTCTAGGTCGAACGATCATTCATTACACAGATCATCCACCATGCTAATTGATCTAATTACCAATGACCCACTGTCATCGCTTTATGCGCGGGAGATCCTAGCTTGACCTCTTCAGACTGGGGCTTAGTCCAATTTTGCTATTGTTACGCGTTGAGATTTCCAATACTCTAATTCAGGAAGATAACGCCTCAGCGCAGTTGGAGCTAGGCTCTCTCATCGAAAAACAACCCCGGCTTCGCTTGAGGTCGGGATTTTTCATTTAGATGGATTTTCCTGAGCCTAACGCCAACGTGAAAGAAAGGGATGAGGGTATGACTCAGACCGACGAACTAACAATCAAAGAAGCTCTTAACCAAGCCGCAGAAGCAATCAAGCGTAGTGACATTGCATTAGGAAAGACTAGACTTAAATGGGTTCTCCAAAAGGATCCAAATAATGTTTTAGCGTGGCTTTGGATGTCAAGGTGTTTCCAAGACCGAGAAATAAAGCTCAAGTGTTTTACGAAGGTCCTAGAGATTGATCCGTCTAATAAATATGCACTAGAAGGCATTCAACGATTGGGGAGACGCAATATTGACGTTACGAAACATAAAAATGTACATAGTCCAAGAAATCGTTCTTTGATCATGGGTGGGGCTATAGGGTTTTCAATTCTAGCAATTTTAATAGTAAGCATAATATTCATTCCGAAGCTTATTTCTTCAATCAATCAAAGTTCTGGTATTGGAAGTAGCACTGATGAACAAATGGAATTATCAATAGACACTGCTCCGATAACTACTCAAGAAGCAACTCGAACGGCACGACCCTCACCAACCATTAAAATAGGAACACGTGGCAATCCCTATCCTTATAACTCCACAGTTAATATGGTTAAAACCTTTAACAATCAGAAAAGAAATTTCACACTTAAGGTTGCGGAAACTATTCGAGGTGAACAAGCTTGGGAATTGATCCATGAGGCCGGAATGTTTAATTCGGAGCCACCACCAAGAATGGAATATCTATTGACTAGACTTGAGGTGGCTTATATGGGGGAAGATCAAGGTGTTCTAAATATAAATAAAATGGATGTTGCTAGTGTGTCAAATGGACAGGTATTTAGCGCTTGGGATGCTATGATTATTGGTCTTGAAGATGTGGGTTTGAACGAGTTTGATGTTTCAATATATCCTGGTGCCAGTGCGGATGGATGGATTCCACTACTGGTTTTTATTGAAGATAGTAATCCCTTACTCGGATTTGGCATAGGCTTAGATGGATCAGGTGGTATTTTCATAAGTCTATTACCTGAAGGAGTGGAAGGCCAGGAGGTTGTGCTTGCGCCAACTGATACACCAACAATCCAACCTACTCCCGATGTAAAATCCATAGGACCTATTTACGATTCTCAGCGTGATGAAGAATTTTCACTACAAATTTCAATCACTGGGGTAGAATTTTTTCAGAAGGATGGTTTTTCAGATGCAAAACAAGGATTTATATTTACATTAGTACACCTGAATATTTTAAATTTAGGTCCAAATACCGCGTATTCCATTGGGACGTTCGATTTTCAAGTTAGGGATGAAAATGGAGCCTTAAGGGACAGCGATTTCTTCTCTGAGAAAGGTGAACATTGTTGGTTAGAAAGTGTGGATTTGATGGCAGGAGGGACAATATCTGGATGTATAAAGTTTGAGGTACCAGCCGTAGGAAGATTGGAATTCATTTATGCACCGTATAAATATGAAGGCTTAGTTCCTGGTCGATATCTAAGTTTCACAATACGCCAGTGAGATTGAAGAAAAGAATCCTCAGGCTAGGAATTAGCCCATTTCTGCCATTGTTACCCTTCGAGATTTTAAATAAGCTGATTTTGGAGCATTTTACCTCGGCATGTTGGGAAGCCAGGCATTTTCATTGAAACCCAATTACCCGACTTCGCTAGAGGTTGGGTTTGTATTGTCCAAAATATGAGAAATCTGATTTTAAAGTGTGAGATATTCAATGAATAAAGATATACATCAAGATGGCAAACCAAAAATCAAAGAAGCTCTTGATTCTGCTGCAGCGGATATCAAAAGAGGTAACTTAGCATCAGGAAAATCCAAGCTTGAATGGGTGCTTCAAAGGGAGCCTGATAGTATTTGGGCGTGGCTTTGGATGTCACGGTGTGTAGAAGGTACTGATGCCAAATTGAAGTGCTTTCATCGTGTCCTTGCCATTGATCCTTCGAATGAACATGCACTCAAAGGGATCCAGCTCATCAGCACGACCACAAAACGACCTAAAGCGACTTCCGCTGTAGAGAAACATCGCGATGCCCCATCTGTGACAAGCTCTAGGCTAGCAACGACCAAGAGGCGTCGAGCATCGATTATTCTTTTCGGATTTCTTGCTCTAATTGCCCTTTGCATCTGTGGACCCTTAATCATTGATCGCTTCTCTGACACATCGAACGGCGGGGGGGAGATATCAGCACAGGTGCTTTCAGCCAGGGACGTCTTTGTAGTGAGTGCAGTCCATGCCGTAGAGTCGGATGGATACACCATCACAAGCGCTGTTTGCGAGTTCGTCTCACCTATGAGTTACCTACCATCCAACATCATCTTTGGGGGACAGCTTGTATTTCATGCTTTCAGGCTTACGGGACCCGATCTCGAAACCGAGGCTGTAGTCCTATTCGCTTCCAATCACACAGCTGCTGACGGAGCTGGGCTCGTTATCCCAGTCAATGCTGAAGCGATTGGCCTAGATCAGGGGTTCCCGTCCGGTTCTGATCTAGTCGAACCGATCACTGTCGACACGCCAGGAGCCGAGACAGCCCTAGACTGCGCTCATCGAGTAGGAGATCCTACTTCACTCGAACTAAAGGATAAGGATTTTGACATTGAGGTCTGGAGGAGTGAAGCAATCGAGATGTTCGGACCTGAAGAGACCTTCGACGACGGTTCAAAGGAAGACTATGTCTGGTACGCCCTGACCATCTGCGATCTAAGCGAAGCTAAAAAGGCAACACAGCGGGCTAACCTGGGCGAGGAATATATAGGGTCATTCGCGCAGTTTGTTATCGACACTTTCTGTCCCCACGATTAGGGACGGTACGATTAGTATTACCACTTGGACTCTATTTTAGCTCAAGTGATGTGACGGTGATAAAACGCACCACATGGAGTTAAGGTCGATGAACACTCAGTGGGTAGAGATTTACTCGTGAAATAAGTTGCCGCCCTATATAAGGCTTATTCGGAGACCTACTGCGTATTCCGGCGAAATCGTCCACTAATTCCAAGCCAATCCGTCCACTTGTTCCAAATAATTGCGTCCATACGTTCCAATCGAAATCGTCCATCTCAAAGGAGTACAGCGGCGCTGGTTGATACATCATACACTCAGCAAGTGGTCAGTGACAATACTGAGTGGGATCTTCGCATAGATTCACCTCGCAGTTCCAGCCGATAGGCGTTATGGATAAGACGGTCGAGGATAGCGTCCCCTAGAGTGGGATCGGGAAAACGGGCATGCCAGTCTTCCACCGGCACCTGGGTGGCCATCAGAGTGGAGGCCCGGCCGTAGCGATCATCGACGATCTCGAGCAGATCGCGGGCCTGGGAGGCGGTGAGCGGATCGCGCAACCAGTCGTCGAGGATCAGCAGCGGCACGCGGGCTAGGCTGGCCAGGAGCCTGGGGAAGGACCCATCGGCGTGGGAGAGCATAATCTCATGCAGTAGGCGGGAGGTGCGGTGGTAGCGCACCGAGAAGCCGTGTCTGCAAGCAGCTTGGCCAAGTGCACAGGCCAGGTAGCTCTTTCCTGCACCGGTGGGTCCCAGCACCAGGATGTTCAGGTGGCGGCGGATCCACTCCCCCTGAGCGAGCTCCAGGATGAAGCTGCGATCCAACCCTCGAGCTTGGGAAAGATCAAGGTCTTCGATGGTGGCAGGCAGGGTGAAGCGAGCAGCTTTAGTGCGGCGCTCCCGGCTGCTGTTGTCCCGGCGGGTGCACTCCAGATCCACCAGCATGCCTAAGCGTTCCTCGAAGGAGAGTTCAGCATAGTGGGGGTTTCCCCATTGCTCTTTCAATCCTTCCCGGAAGCCGGGGAGGCGCAGGCGGGTGAGGTTCTCTAGAAGGGGTTGCTTGAACATTCTTTTTCTCCTCAGCGATAGTAGGATGGTCCACGGATGTTGGCATGGGGATCAAGACGGGTGGGAGCGGGTTCTTCCAGGGGCACCTGGTCTAGACCCGTATCCAGGATGTTCTTGATGCCCTTGTAGGAGCGGATACCGGAGGCCAAAGCGCGACCCGAGGCAGCTTCCAGACGCTCTTTGGTGCAGCGTTTGGCCAGGCCGAGGATCCCGAGGCAGGTGCGATAAGCCTGCTGAGGATGCCTGCGGGAGGCCAGGGCAGTCTCGATCAGCGCCCGGGTCTGAGGTCCGATCTCCTCCGCCCAGCGCAGGAAGCGGTCGGGGGACCACTCGGCATAGTGACGGTGGTTTGCTGGCATGTGCTCCGCCTGGGTGGTGTAGCGGCCCCGGGTGCGGGATCGGGGGTGCGAGGCCACCCTGCGGTGCTTGTGGAAGACCTCCACCGTGCGCTCCGTGGCCCGAACGAAGACCTTCTCGCCTATGAGCCTATGGGGCACGCTGTAGTAGTGCTTGCTGAACTCGACGTGGTAGTCGATGTTCACTTTGGCCTTCTTCCAGATAGCGAACTGATAGGGCTCTGCGGGCAGCGGTTTGAGGGCCGGGCGATCGAGCTCTTCGAAGAATTCCGCGCGGGACTTCCCCAGGTGCTCCATAGTCCGGTCGTTAAGTTCTCCCCGCAGCTCGCGGATGGCTTGGTTGAGCTCGGCCAATCCAAAGAAGGTGCGGTTGCGCAGGCGAGCAAGGATCCACCGTTCCACGACCTGCACACCCACTTCCGCCTTGGCCTTGTCTTTGGGCTTGCGGATACGAGCGGGGATCACCACGGTGTCATAATGCTCCGCCAGGTCCTGGTAAGTGGGGTTGATGTCGGGTTCGTAGCGGGAGGGGTGTTTCACGCCGGTCTTGGTGTTGTCGGGCACAACGATCTCCGGGACACCCTCGAAAAAAGCGAAGGCGTGCACGTGGCCAGCGATCCAGTTAGGAAGATCTTCGGCCCAATGTGCTTCGGCATAGGTGTAGCTGCTGGCACCCAGGGTGGCGACGAAGATATGGGCCTGCCGGATCTCACCGGTTCCCAGAGCGACGACGCGCACCGTCTGACCAGCATAGTCGACGAACATCTTCTCTCCAGCTCTGTGGGAGAGCCGCATGGGAGGGTCCAGCTTCTTGGCCCACATACGGTAGAGTTCACAGAAGTAGCTGTAACCGTACCCATCGGGATGGGCTTCCCGGTATTCAAGCCACAGCAGGCGGCGGGTCACACTTTTGCGCCGCAACTCCGTGTGGATAGTTTTCCAGTCGGGCTCCGGGATCACCCTCTCCGAGGGCGGGGCTGGTTTGGGGAAGAGCAGCCGGTAGAGCCGGTCTTCGTCGAGTGTCTCAGGCAGGGGCCAGCTGAGGCCAGCAGCTTGCCATCGGCGCAGGTATTCCCTGACCGTGCTGTGGGAGATTCCGCAGCTCCTGGCAATGGCTCGATTGCTGAGCTTGCTTTCCCACTTGAGACGAAGGACTTCGTGGATCTTGCGCATGGATAATCTCTCCCTGGGCATCGTGACCTCCTTGTATTTCGGAGACCAAGGATGCCCTGAACTAGCCCGGTTATCCAGCGCCGCCGGTTGAACTCAAAAGCTTCCGAAAGATCCCGCCCGTGGGTGGACGGTATCAATCGGAATCAGTGGACGATTTGGATCGGAATCGGTGGACGGTTTCCGTCGGAATCGGTGGACGAATTGCGTCGGAATCGATGGACGGTTTGCGTCGGATTATGCAGTCTTTGGATCTTCTAGGGCTTCTGGTTTGTAAAATACCTCCCAGAGGAGAT
>Ga0209986_10003964_pt1 | contig 12741 bp, 14 predicted proteins | sample BlataG_FD_183168 | JGI IMG/M metagenome (GOLD analysis project Ga0209986, IMG submission 183168) | Deep subsurface microbial communities from Black Sea to uncover new lineages of life (NeLLi) - Black_00105 metaG (SPAdes) (version 2) | ecosystem: Environmental > Aquatic > Marine > Oceanic >...
GACCTTCCCGCGGCTGGTCACTATGTCCTGGGTCAAGCATGAAGGTGACGTTTAAGTCGGTTGAGACGGGAATTCCGTCGCGAGTGATGGCGAACGAATTGACCCCTTCTAGTTTGACCGGCTCGCCGGCTGGAGGGGTGAAACCTTTGGTCGTGCGGACCTGACGGCGGAGGTCGAGTGATTCAGCTCGCCACTCCCCCCGATTGCTGAAAGTCACGCCAGGTCCAACGGGTCGGGTGAAGTGGGTAGTAGTGCGTAAAACAGCGGTACTGGCATAATCTATCAGGAAAACACCCGGCGCCCTGCGCATCTGCTCTCCGTATGCTTCTTTGGCTTCCCCATTCCGGATGAAAGTCACCGGGCCACGCTCACCGATTAGAAAACCGAGCAGGCGACGAAACGCGGCCAGACGCTCCTTCGGTTTACGAACTGGAAGCACGAATTGAGCGATGAAACCGGTGATAATCAGCAAGGCGATCAAACCTAGACTTAGGTGGGTGAAGATTGTCCGAGTAACTGATACGCTGTCGCCGAGCAGAACATAAATGTTGATCGGTATCCAGGCTCCCAATATCGCCAGGCGAAAGAACGCTGCCAGCATTTTTGGGGTTTCACGAATCCAAAACAGGAGATTGGCGATGAAAATAAAAAGGGCGACGGCTGAGAACAAACCTAGGATCAGGATAATATCCGTGAGAAGCCCAGGGGTAACAAAATCGATTGCGGCGTTGATAGCCCAATAATACAATCCGGCAGTGATCCCAAAGCCGAGGAGGAAAATAAAACCAGGACGGCGGTGAAGAGGTACAACGTCCATAGTTCAGAGATTGTATCCCAAACATACGGTCCCGCCAAACGGGTTTTGTGTTTGAGTTGAATGTCTCAACTGAAAGGTGAATAAGGGATTCATTCATCGGGTGAAAACTTGCCTTGGCGAGCTATACGAGATACCCTTGGGATATAAATCGCGAAAGACCGTGGATAGTGTAGGGGTGAAGAGATGGTTACACGTCAATCAGAACTGCTTCGGGTGCTGAGTAAATTAGCTGAGGAACTACCTGATCCTCACTGGGTAGCATTAGTCGACAGTGATGGTCTGGTTATGGCGTGTGTTCCTGATGAACCTTCTGTTGATCCGGAGGGTATTTCGGCGATGACCGCGGCCCTGGTAATGACCGGCGAGCGTGTCTTGAAAGAGATCGAAGGTGGCCAATTCCACTACGCCAGTATATCTGGTTCGCGGCGACAGCTCCTGATGGTCCTCCTGAATCAGGATCGTTTCCTCTCAATCGGATTGGGACCCAAAGTTCCACCACGGGCTACCTTCAGTCTGCTCAGCCGCAGGGTTCCTGAATTAATCCACGCGCTTCAGATGCGTTTTACAACTGTGTAATGCTATAGACGGATCTATGTTCAGGGTGTGGTTTTCTACTCGTATCTCTTCGAGTAAGGGGGATATCGAGGGTATTCCCAACCTTTCAGTTAACTATCACTGCGCCCGTTTTCTCTCCCACCTGGCTAAGAACCGGACCGCAAATGTATATACGAAGATACAGCGGGTTGAGTAAACAAGAGGTCGATATCTCGACTTCAAGCCTGATTTCAGGTGTCGATCGGATGCCAACACCAGTTGAGGTTCGGAAGCAGCTTTATCTGGGGATTGTGAGAAGTTGCCAGGATTTTCGGTAGACGCTAATATTGCCCATCTAACTAACAGATGCATGATACAGGAGGTTCCATGAGGCGAAGGAATATCCCTTTGGTTTGTGCGATTCTGCTCGTCGCAAGTATGCTGGCCTGCAATTTACCATCGCCTGCCACACCGGCGGCTACGGAGGTTGAGCCGCCATTGGAAACTGAAGCCCTGCCGGGGACCGCCGAGCCGCCGACAGCGACATCAGAGCCGCCAACCGTAGAACCGCCGCCGGATCCATTGGTCGTCGTTAATCAAGGAGACAATTTCCATATCTATACCCTGGATGGCGCGTTGGTGGAAACCCGTCCGGCGACCGGTATGGCGACATGGTCTCACCCCAACTCGTACCAGGTAGTCGGGGATGCGATCTATTATGTGGACAGTGGCGGAACTGATCTGGGCGGCAATGTGAAACGGGTTACCGCAGCCGGCGTTGACGATCTCGCTTTCACCACCGTCCCTGACCTGGCAATCCTCAAATTCGCCGTCTCAGACGACCAATCGATGATCGCCTGGGCTGCAGGGGAATGGGGGAATAGCGAGCTATGGACCTCGGACATCAACGGCGGTGGAGCACAATTAATTATCCAAAGTGACCCCGGCCTTGGGCTGGAGGATTTCTACGTCCTGGAAACATATCGCTGGACCGTGGATGGAGATCTGTTGTTTTCATGGCAGATTAGTGGTATTGGCAACTTGGCATATTTTGGATATTCAAGCATGTACCGCTATGGTCCGGCGACCGGTGAGATCACCGCGCTGTGTGAGGCGCCGGTTGGTGGTGGTATGCCATGTTGGAGCATGGTCTCACCGGATGGGCTCTACCTGGTTGGAACCTGTATTAGTGAATCGGAGATCCCTGGCGTACGGGAGCGAGAGGTGAGCACAGGGATCGAGACCGTGCTGCCGTTGCTGCCCAACCAGGATCAATCGGGTTCGGCAGCCTATTCACCCTCTGGCTCAAGACTGGCTTACGCCTATGTCAGAGGGGGTATGGACGATATTGACGGCTACATCGCCGTCCGCCTTAATCCGGGGGGTGATCCCCAATCCATCGCCTCAGTACTCGACGGAAGCTTCAGGAATATCTATTGGGTTGATGAGGATCGGCTGGTGGTGCAGGGCTCTGAAGCGGATGTCTCCGGCGTCTATCTGCTCACGCTCGACGGTGTTCTTACGCCGATCGCCGAGGGCGAGTTGATCGGTCTGATGTGGCCTTGATCATGGGCGCATAATAGATGGTGATATAGATATTGCTTATTAGTTCACACTAATTTGTATTGACCTTTTAGGGCATATCCTCTAGACTGGAATCGTGCTCGCTAAGATCCACGCTGCAGCTATCGTTGGGCTGGAGGGGGCAATTGTCGAAGTTGAGGTGGACACCTCGCGCGGGCTTCCCTCCTTCACCATAGTTGGATTACCGGATACCGCTGTCCAGGAGAGCCGTGAACGCGTCCAGGCAGCGGTGAAGAACGCCGGTTTGATTTTCCCGCGCCAACGGGTGACGGTGAATTTAGCGCCGGCCGCACTGCGCAAAGAAGGTCCGGCGTACGACCTGCCGATCGCCCTCGGCGTGATAGCAGCCACCGAGCAGATCCTCCCCGAGTGGCTTGAGGGGGCGCTGGTCGTCGGCGAGCTGTCACTCGACGGTTCGGTGCGGCATGTGCGGGGAGTGTTGCCGATGGCCGCACTTGCGCGCCAAGAAGGCATCTACCGGCTGATGGTGCCAGCGGTCAATGCCGCTGAGGCCGCGCTGATTCCCGATGTGGAAGTAATTCCAGTTGAGTCGCTCACCGTTCTGGTGAACCACCTGTCAGGGGTGGTGCCTATTCCCCCATTCGAACAGCCTGAGATTCTTGAGGATTTTGAGCCTGTCGGGACCGATCTTCGAGAAATCAAGGGCCAGGAGCATGTCAAGCGGGCGATGGAGGTCGCTGCGGCTGGAGGACACAACGTTCTAATGACTGGACCTCCAGGAGCAGGGAAGACGCTTCTGGCGCGCGCTCTGCCGTCGATAATGCCTGCGATGACAGTGGAGGAAGCACTTGATGTGACCCAGGTCTATTCAGTTGCTGATCAGCTTCCCTCTGACATTCCCCTCATCCGGACAAGACCTTTCCGTGCCCCACATCACACTATCTCTCACGCCGGTTTAGTGGGTGGTGGCAACTGGCCGCGACCGGGTGAGATCTCGCTCGCCCACCGCGGGGTGCTCTTCCTGGATGAGCTGCCGGAGTTTGCTATGCGGGTGCTGGAGGTAATGCGCCAACCGCTGGAAGACAGGGTGGTGACCATCAGTCGAGCGCGCGGCTCGGCGACGTTTCCGGCCAACTTCATGTTAGTGGCGGCGATGAACCCCTGCCCTTGTGGCTACTTCGGCGATCCGGTACGAGAATGCACGTGCACTCCAGCGACGGTCACCCGCTACCAGAAGAGAATCTCAGGTCCCTTGCTCGACCGGATTGACATCCACGTCGAAGTGCCTCGGGTTGATTTTGAAAAGTTGACTGACGACCGATTGGGAGAGCCCTCGGCCGTCGTCCGAGAGCGAGTTGAAGCAGCTCGTGGACGCCAGCGAACCCGCCTGGCCGAAGCCGGTCTGACGTGCAACGCTGATATGGGGGTGGGGGATGTACGGCGGTATTGCCCACTAGAGGAGACCGGGCGGTCACTGATGCGCCAGGCGATGAGCCAGCTCCAACTTACCGCCAGAGCATTTCACCGAGTTTTAAAGCTGGCCCGCACCATCGCCGACTTGGCCGATGAGGGTGAGATCGCTCCCGTTCATCTGGCGGAGGCGCTTCAATATCGTCCGAGGAGGTGGGGATGAGGTGTGTGATGGTGGATAGATCCTAGCCTACGTTTAGGTTTTCTTGAGGGAAAATGTTGTGGGATTTAACGTAGAAAATCAGTAAAAGCCTCGGCGTTGTGGGGTGCGAGGCAACTTCGTCGAAGAAAAAGCCCGACTTCGCGAGAGGTCGGGCTGTTCAAATGCTTGTTAGCGAGTGCCAACCACTATAACGCCCCATATCTATACACTTGCTGTTTAGCGCAAAGCGTTATATAATGACAATATGATCAAGTCGATTAGGGACTCTGAAACCGACAAGATCTTTCGTCGGGAGCGCTCGCGGTGTCTTCCCCAAGATATCCAGCAAACAGCCTATCGTAAGCTACGATATCTCCACAACGCCAAAGATCTTAATGATCTCCGCATTCCACCCTCCAATCGACTTGAGAAACTGAAAGGTGATCGAGCTGGACAGTACAGTATCAGGATCAACGATCAATGGCGTATATGCTTCATCTGGGAAGGCAACGATGCATATGAAGTTGAAATCGTCGATTATCACTAAGGAGGTATGTGATGGCTAAGTCTGAGCGATTGGCGCCCGTCCACCCGGGTGAAGTTTTGATGGAGGATTTCCTCAAGCCTATGGGTCTGAGCCAGAACCGCCTTGCCCTATCGATTGGTGTGCATCCTCGCCGAATCAATGAAATCGTGCTTGGCAAGCGCGGCATCTCAGCGGATACCGCGCTTCGCCTTGCGAAGTTCTTTGGCACCAGCCCCGATGTCTGGCTTGGTTTGCAGAAAGATTATGAGCTTGATGTTGCAATGGATGAGCTGGGGGATCGCATTGATCGGGAAGTAAGGACCCTAGCATCTTTACAGGCATAATCTAGCGCTCGCTAACCAGTCGCTGAAGCTGACGCCGCGCGCAGGGCGAAAATCAAATGCAGGAACTCTACGGCGTAGCTTAGCTCCCAACCGTTGGGCAGCCAACCACCGGACACTATAGGGATGATTCTATGATGCACAGGCATATCAAGCAGGTTGCACTCTCTATGACAATCGCGCTCCTGCTGACCCGATGCCGACAGCAAACCCAGATGGCCGAGTTGGCGCGCGGCTGCCTGTTCGTAGCCGCTGGTGACTTCGATGGCGATCAAGGTCGGAGCCAGCGCCAGAAGCTGCTGGGTGAGCGTGTCGATGCCTTCGGGGCCGTTGTAGAAACGCCAGGAGCGGTCATCGTCCCAGAGGGCCAGATCCAGGTGGAGCTTGAAAACGTCAATTCCGGCGAAGATTCCATCAGAAGCAGTCATGGGTTTCCCTCTAGCTGTGTATAATTGGAGTGCCCGCGCTAGTGGAATACGGTCTTCGGAGACCAATCAACTGTTCGGGCTGTTGGCGGAAAGGACACAGCGATCCGGGCTCCAGCGCGGTCTTCAAGACCAGCGGACCACCGATCTACCTAGTCCTCTTTCATAATAGTAGCGGACGCAGCTTCGGCGCGAGAATGTAGCTGCTTTCGACCCCAAATGCGCGGAGGGCGAGCATTCAAAGCTGAACGACCCATGCTTAAATCGCTGATATGCCTCCTTCCATTCCTATGGTGTCACCTCGCCAGCTCCATCGCACAAGCTCAAAGTGATTCAGCGAGCGAAGTCATTCAACTTGTCAACGAGTTGAGGGCTTCAAATGGTCTGCCTGCTTACCAAGTAGATGCTGTGCTGATGGGTGTTGCCCAGGCTCAAGCCAGTTGGAGTGCTGCAAATAATTACATCGGTCATACCGGACCGGATGGCAGTTCGCCCAACGATCGGGCTCAAGCAGCGGGTTACGGCGGCGGGGAAAGTTCGTTCGCAACCGAAAATGCCGCGCACGGCACAGCGAGCATAAACACTCCGGAATTAGTGGTGACTATGTGGCAGAGCGATTGGGGACATCTAAACGCAATGATCTCCCCCAACTACGAGCATATCGGCGTTGGCTATGCAGAAGCAGGCGGTTATTCGTGGTATGTCATGATGGTCGGATGGATCGCAGGCGATTCGAACTCGGGCGATACTCATTCGCAAGAAACATCCGAGGGATCTGTGCCCTACAACCCTTTCATTTTGAGCGAACCCGATGCGAACGGAGCCATCTACCATGAAGTGCAGCCTGGTCAGGCTGCCTGGACGATTGCAGCCCACTACGAAGTTGACCTGGCTGAGCTACTGGTCCTCAACAACCTGACAGAAAAGCCCATTCTACACCCGGGAGATATACTTTTAGTTCGCCCACCTGAATCTCCAACAAGTACGCCATCATCCGATCCGGCAACCGAAATAGCTCTCGAAACATCCATTGTGGTCCGTCCAATTCCCAGCATATCTCCGACGCCCACAAGCTCCATGGTCACAGAGACTTCACCGCAATCATGGATGATCCCGATCTCCCTCGTCCTAGGTTCGGGAATAGCCCTACTGGCAGTCATTGCACTCGTTCGAGCCTGGATTGCGCGCGCCCAGATGTAGAGCTGTGGGTCAGGGTACTGCCAGGATAAGGAGCGTGGATTGTGGTCTCAACCTGCAACGGTTCAGGTGCCTATCTCCATCATAGCGTGAGAGGGACCGGCCTTCTCATTCCAATCTCGCTGCCCCGCAACCCCTCTCCGCTTCGCTTCGCCCCCTGCGGGGATCCGCTCCGCCTTCGGCTACGGGACGCTTCGCGGTGCTTCGCAAGGGATGCAAAGAGGAACGTGGGACTTCGCAGCTCGAAACCGTTAGCTGGCTAGGCTTACAGATCAATAGAGGTCCAATTCTTGATGAAAATAGACGAAGAGATAAAGACTGAAGTCCTTCTCTCACTTTATTTATATGAATTCACCGAAGAAGGTGAGCACAATCTACATAAATTGCGGGAGCATCACAATTGGGAGAAGGGAACTTTTGAAAAGGCCATCCAGAGGATGGTCTATGACAATCTGATTAAGCCTTGGACTATGGGAGGTAATTACCGAATCCAGGTATTGGGGATCCTCGAGTTTGAGAGACAAGTGCAAGGTGAAACCCCAATTGTTGATACAAACTTGCAGATCCGCGAGTCGGCGCTTTATAGTCTAGCAGAGGCGTATGAAGAAAACGTAGGATCGCTAGGCTTTCATTATTCCCAGATCTTTCCTGAAGGAGAATGGCCTGACAAACTTATTGTGAAGAATCTTCAAACTCTGGTCGATCTTTTTTATATAGAGACGCGAGCAATAGGGATGTTTAATATCACCTTTTCCGGACTAGATCTGGTCGAGGATATGAATCGTCTTTCTTCTATTAAAGACGATTTCAAGCGGGTGAAGCAACTTGATCCACATCCAAGAGGGCTTGAATTTCAGAAATTATTCTCAAGGGTACTTCGTGAACGAGGCTGGCAAACGGATGAATCTGTAAAGACAGCCCATGAGGAAATCGACGTCATATTTGCCAAAAGGCGCGAATACTATCTTGTTGAATGTAAATGGGAGAAAGATCCGATACAAGCAAGCGTTGTTAGAGAAGTGTTTGGCAAGATTTCTAATCGTGTGGGAGTTAATGCTTTAATCGTTTCTATGTCTGGATTCACAAGCGGCTCAGTCGAGCAAGCCGAGGATTACGCAACTCAGCGGGCAATTCTACTATTTGGACCAAGTGATATCCAAGAGATTATCTATGATCCGGCAAAATTTGATGAACTTCTAGATATCAAGTATAAGGCTTTGATCTCTAGACGAGAGATTATTTTCGATTAACCAATAGAATGAATTTGAACCGTACCGGGACATAGGTTCCAAAATATTCTCAAAACATAGGTGACACTTTCTCCAAGAGGAGGTGCACCCATGCCCTGGAAGAGCACCAGGATCCTCCGCGAGCGACCGGGGATCCAGTCAAGCCCAGTCCCCAGTCCAGTCCCGTCTGCACCCTTCGGGTACCTTCGGGGCGGGACGAACGGTGTGGCGCGAAGCGGTAGCAAAGTTGTATTATGTAGGTGGGGAGACAAGGTAGCGGTCAGGAATGCCCCGGCCGCTCAGCTCGTAGCCGTTTGGCTGCGAATCAAATCTCTAATATCAGTTATGTTAGCCAGTGGCATCTTACTTATTTCTTATTTGACAAAAGTGTAAGGAAGGGATAATATGTACCTGCGTCTGGGATGAGTCGCCAAGCGTCTCGTAGATGGGCTGAAAGCCCAAACCCCAGTCGCTTTTCCTTTATTAGATATTGAGATAATTGGAGGGGGAAAATGAATTTATGCTACATCGACGAATCAGGAACACCTGATATCCCTGGAAATACTTCGCATTACGTTTTAGCTGCTCTATCTATACCTGTTTGGCATTGGAAAGATTGCGATCGCGGTATTACGCTACTGAAATCCAAATATTCATTAATTGAGGTGGAAATTCATATTGCATGGATTTTACGTAAATACTTTGAGCAATCAAAGATTAAGGATTTTGTGGTCCTCAATCATGATCAACGTAGATATGAAGTTGAAAAGATTCGCAAGACAGAACTATTACGATTACAAAAGTCAGGCAAATCAAAGCAATACCATCAGACAAAGAAGAATTATCGCAAGACTGCAGATTATATCCATCTCTCGTTTGAAGAGAGGATTGCGTTTACGAGGGAGCTAGCTCAGTTAGTTGCGAATTGGGGATTCGCAAGGTTGTTCGCCGAGTGTGTGGATAAAATTCATTTTGATTCAAGGCGTACTCAGATGTCTGTTGATGAACAAGCATTCGAGCAAGTTGTATCTCGATATGAACAATTCTTAGAAATTACAAAATCAGAAGATGCTCCCAGAAACTTTGGTTTACTTATTCACGATAATAATCCTACAGTAGCAAAGCGTCATACAGAATTAATGAAGAAGTTTCATAGGAGAGGCACATTATGGACAAAGGTGAGGAATATAATTGAGACACCTCTTTATGTCGATAGCGCATTAACAAGCATGGTGCAGATTGCAGATATATGCGCTTATTCGCTTAGGAGGTACCTGGAAAATAACGAAGAGGAGCTCTTCAATCTTGTTTTTGAAAGGGCAGATCGCAAGGGAGATATTGTCGTTGGTGTGCGGCATTTTTCAGAATTGTCATGCGAATGCAGAATATGCGCCGCGCATTGATAAAGCAATTAAAGCACCTTACCTCCCATGTTTTGTGGGCTTAGCAGCCTAACTGCTCAATGGAGTCCTTTACATGATCAAGTCAAGCCCAGTCGAGCTAGATGAACGACTGGACGAACGGTCCCGTCTCGCTGCCCCTCCGCTGCACTACGGGATGCTACGCGAAGCTCGCGGGATGAACGACCCAGTCAAGCTGGACGAACGGCGTGGCGCGATTTCCAATCGATAATGAAGAGATTAGGTGCCGGATTGTCTGGCAGTGGGTGTGGTTGCTTGAATCATGAAGCGCAGCTACTCCAATTCGTCGTTGACGAGCGTGAAAGTGTAGTCGCGATACCTAGGAAAATAGCTGTGGTAGACCCGGTCCTCGAGTAGCGGGATATTTCCCCCATAGGCGCAATTGAAGACGACACGGAAGCTGTTGACCGGCGTGATGCTCGGGTAGAGATCGTCGGCGCATTGCGGAGGGAGCAGGTATGCGTTGAGGATCGCCATACGCTGGCGCATACCATCGCCGGAGCGATCCATCCATCCAGGCGCCGCACCAGAGCCGTGGTCGGCTTGCAGGATGATGATGGGCATCGTGTCAGAGCGCTGAAGGATAGCTTCGATAAGCGCTTGTGCTTTAACCGTGATGTAGATCGCCTGGTCGCGATAGCGTAAGGCATCCTTGGATCCCATGCTCGCTACAGGTGGCTCGACCAAGGTGAAGGTGCCATCCTGGTTCACCTCTTCTCCTTCGATGCCAAAAATGTAGGGAGGATGCGGGGAGATGATGTGGATGAATGTGAAGGTCGGTTCGGACATAGCCGCGACCTCTGGAAGAGTCTCGAATTGGAAAAGGATGATCTGGCGCATAATGTCGAACGGCTCTCTGATTCGCGTACGCGTCCAGGTCTGGATGTCGCCAATCGTGAGGTCCGATAATACCAAACCGAGCGAGGAACGCAGGAGCATGCTTTCGAAGGCGTTCATCGAGGACGATTCTGTTGCCCTGTCGAGGTCGACCTCGTCGGGCGCCAGAAAGATATCGGCGTTGACAACTTCTGTCATCATATAGCCGGTGCGGAACCCGACCGTCGTGTAGCCGACCCCCTCCAAGGTTTTGCGGACCACGCTGTCGCGTATGCTGCCAGCAAAGATAAAGGGGTAGGTGTCTGGGACGAGGTCCAAGCCGAGGTCTTGGGCGAAGGTCATGTTGAGCGAAGATGCGAGCGAAAGGATTGTCCAATTGTGATTGATATGCGATTGCTCGGCTACATAGAAGCCTTCAGACCGGAGGAAGTCGAGGAAGTCCGAGTTATCAAACCCGAAGTACTCCAACATGTAATCGGAGCGGGCGTACGCATCCAGAATGATGTAGTAGACGTCTGGGAGGGGAGCGTCGCCAGGTGGTTGGAGCTTCGTCTGCAACATGATGGCGTTCAGGGATCGGGGATCGCCCTGGTCTCGAATGTGGCGTAAATAGGTCGCGAGGTTTACCACGGGGAAAGCAATCAGCACAACGGCGGTCAGGTTGAGAATCTGGTTGGCGAAGCGCACATTAGGCTTGCGGATCCCGATCCTCCAGATCGACAACGCCAGGAGAACGGCGACGAGCGGCAGAAGGTAACGATGGCGACCGAGTATGAACGGACCGATGTGGATACGCTGCAGGACTTCGTAGATGTGACCGTAGGATGAGACGATCAGGATGATGATTGCGGTCAACAGGCCGGCGCGGGACCAATCACGCAGTAGGGCGCGCAGCGCGACCAGCAGGATCAGCGTCGCCAGCGGGAGGATGATGAGCGACCTCCATGCCTGGCCCAGGGGTATCTCCTGCTTGTTCTGCGCTAGCAAAGCCAAAACGGCGTAGAGGCTTAACAAGAAGGGATGTATTACCCAAAGTCGCCTTGAGGGTGTGATTTGGGGAATGTCATCCATGTTCATGTCAATCTACATCTTCTTTATATGAAAGGCGTGCATGCGCTGCTGGACAAAGTGTGGACCGGTCACCGTAGATGGCCGTTGGACCAGCCGGTGTGTCCATGTGCGAAGGGACACCAGCAGAACACTCGCGATCGTACCGTGTGTGTATTTTACCACCGAAGATATACTGCCTGTCCTGCACCAGCAACCCCAGTCCCGTCTGCACCCTTCGGGTACCTTCGGGGCGGGACGAACGGTGCGGGGCGATTTGCTAACCATGTTGTATGATGGGGATGCGGGGATTGCCGGTGGTGGAGCGAATCCTAACGCCTCCCCCGCAAGGCGGAACGCGGGCGCCGTTAATAACAAGCGGCACCTTCGACCCTGGAAGAATACCAGGATCAATTACAGTCAAGCTGGATGAACGATCAAGCTTGACGAACGGTCTTGGACCCTGGAAGACCGCCAGGACCTTCGGCTTCGCAGCTCAAGGCAGTTAGGCGGCATATACGATGACTTCTGTGAGACCTACCAAGTGAAAGCACCTCGCTTGTTCTGGCGTCTGACCCAAATCGGACCACGCGTCGCCTACGCTCTGGGCATAAGCCCACTCATTGGTAGGCTTGTTTTGCTCCTCACTACCATTGGCCGAAAAACTGGTCGGCCGAGGGTAACGCCGCTAGTGTACGAGCAGCGAGATGACACGTTCATCGTAGCCTCAGCACGTGGTCCTTCAGCAGATTGGCTCCGCAATGTTCTCGCGAACCCAAAGGTGCGAGTACGCGTGGGGCGCCATCAATTTGAAGCATTCGCCGAGGTCACCACCGATCCGGATAGGATCGCCGATTATCTCCAGCATCAGATCGAGCGAAATCCGGCCATGTTCGGAGCCATTCTCCACTCCGAGGGCCTTTCGTCGACCCCCAACCGCGAAGAACTCGTCCGCTTCGCCCCCAAGCGACCTATGGTCATTATCTACCCAGAGAAAGATGCCGCCTAAACACTCGCTACCCCGCAAAGAACGCGGGATCTTCGAGAGGCGACCGGGGACCCAGTCCAGTCAAGCTGGATGGACGACTGGACGAACGGTCCCGTCTGCACCCTTCGGGTACCTTCGGGGCGGGATGAACGATGCGGCGCGATTTGCAATTGATGGTTCCGGTTAGGGAATCTTGAGAAGATAGAGCAGGCGCGAGAGGGG
>Ga0209986_10003965_pt1 | contig 12741 bp, 10 predicted proteins | sample BlataG_FD_183168 | JGI IMG/M metagenome (GOLD analysis project Ga0209986, IMG submission 183168) | Deep subsurface microbial communities from Black Sea to uncover new lineages of life (NeLLi) - Black_00105 metaG (SPAdes) (version 2) | ecosystem: Environmental > Aquatic > Marine > Oceanic >...
TGGTGATTTTGAGTTTGAAGGGCTCGAGGCTGAAAAGGAGTACTCAGTAAAGATTGAATACCCGGGGTATGCGCCGCAGGAATTTACCGCGCAGACTAAAATCGATGTGTACCTGGGAGAAATTATCTTAACCTGAGTATGCTTTTTAAACAGAAAGGCGAGGAAATTTCACTGGTTATACGAACGAGTACAATCTATTGACTATTATTATCGATCGGTGTAACTTTAAGTTAGGAAAGATAAGCGAAATTGCAAATTATGGGAATACCAAGGAGGTAGGCGATGAATGCTATAATCGGCACTGGTAAATTGTCGCAAAGGAAATACGGTATTACTATAGAACGTAATGTTTCCATCCCTATGAGCGACGGGGTTAATATGGATGTGGATATATTCCGACCAGCAGATACTGAGGAGAAGTTTCCTGCATTACTAGCAGTAGCACCATACGATAAAGAGGCTCAATCGGATCGAGTCTGGCCTGTTGCAATAGGGACGTCATTTCTCCGTGGGCAAACCAACGGCAACATGGAAACAGGTTCCTCTGACTTCTTCGTTCGCCGAGGTTACGTGCATATCAAAGGCTCGGCACGCGGAACAGGAAAGTCAGGTGGTGTCTATCAATGGATATCGCCAAGAGAAATCAGGGACTTATATGACCTAGTGGAATGGGCAGCCATCCAACCTTGGTGCAACGGTAATGTTGGGATGGTGGGAATATCCTACTTCGGTTGGATTCAGACTTTAACTGCGGCACTTCAACCACCGCATCTTAAATGCATATTCCCCTTTAATGCAGCAACCGACCAATACAGGATGTTATGGTACCATGGCGGAATCAGGTGGGAAAGCTTTGTGGCCCACTTGCTCAATTTGAAATCTCTGGACATTCACTCAGACGAAAGTCTGATGAAAGAGGAACTCGGCGAGGAAGCATTCCAGGCTGCAATTGATAAGCTACTAGAAGATGAGGAAATTTGCGCAAATCCAATATTTGTCGATGCTCTGAAGCACCCCGGTAAACTTGGTAATTCGCTCAAGATAGATATCCTGCTTAATGATACGGCAGATACTAAATATTGGGAGGATCGCCGTCCTGACTTTGATAACATCAAGATACCTGTCTATTGCGGGGCATGCTGGCATAAGTTTCCATTGCATCTACCTGGAGCGTTTGACCAGTGGGCTAACTTGAAAGTATCTAAGAAGCTAATCATCGGGCCTCCTTACGGTCCTGACCGACCTCTCTACCAATTACAGTGGGAAATGCTGCGTTGGTATGACCACTGGCTAAAAGGGATAGATACCGGTATTATGGATGAGCCGGTAGTCAAGCTCTTTGTTAGGGGTAGCAATGAATGGAAATACACAGATGATTGGCCTGTTCCAGGTACAAGCTGGATTCCCTTTTTCCTGCACTCCAAGGGCATCCTGAGCGAGATGGAGCCCTGGCCTGATGCACCTAATGCTACCTTCGAGGATAGCCCAGCTGAACATGGATTCCTCAAGTATTACTCCCCGCGCTTGGTTGAGGATACAGAGGTCTGTGGACCCATAGCGTTAAATCTTTATGCGTCATCAAGAGACCAGGATATATATTTCTTTGTCAGCCTGTGGGATGTAGATGAGAATAACAATGAAACCTTGCTTACTAGGGGTTGGCTTAAAGGTTCACACCTGGCACTAGACCCTGAGAAGTCCAAGCCGTACCAGCCTTACCATCCCCATACAAAAGCGGAGCCTCTGGTAGCAGGCCGAGTCTATAAATTCCCCATTGAAATCGTGCCTACCGCCAACATGTTCAAGTATGGCCACAAGATTATGCTCAAGATTTGCTGTGCGGATAACGAAAAATCGCCGAATAACCCGCATGAAGAGATTCTTACCGGCCATAGCTATCGCCAGGCAGAAAACAAGATAACAGTGTTCCATGACGCAGACCATCCATCCAACCTACTTTTACCAATTACCAAAGGGAACATTTTTGGCACCTATCTCTCTGGGGGGTTGCTAGGGTAAAGGAAGGTACGTTGCAATGTCTCTTAGTTGGAGATAACATAGTATTATTAAATAAAGCAAACTGAAAAAGGAGGTTATAACAAGTGTATACTAAAATCCTATCAAAGGAAGTGATGGATTCAATTCTACCAGCCAATTTCCCTGAAGAAAAACTTAGTCAACCAAAATACAAGGTCAAGCTGGAAAAGGATGTCTATATCAAGATGAGGGATGGAGTTCGTGTTGCTGTCGATGTCTATAGACCAGATGCTCCAGGAGAATTTCCCGCTCTTTATGCCTCTTCGCCCTATCAGAAGAATCTGATCTACCTCCCACAATATCCCCAATTGCACATGCGTGAAACCAACGATGTCGATTGGTTTGTTTCAAGAGGCTATGTTTATGTTCACGCTGATATCCGGGGATGTGGAGTATCAGAGGGTATGTGGCGCTTTCACAGCAAGGAGGAACAGAATGACCATTACGATTTGATTGAGTGGATAGCCGAGCAGCCCTGGTGTAACGGCCGTGTCGGTATGATTGGTGAATCATATTACGCTTGGACTCAGTGGTCTGCCGCTGCAACCCAGCCCCCTCACTTAGTAACGATTGTTCCCTTTGACGCCGGAGCGGATATGTATCGCGATGTCGTCTACCATTGTGGCATACCTGGCATGGGTTTCTTGACGGCGTGGCATTTTGATTTGCGAGCCAATCATCTCTGGGCACTGCCCCAACATCAACCTGATACTATGCGATGGGATTTACAGTATGAATGCTTAAAGCACCCAACTTACGATGCTTTCTGGGAAGACAGGAACCCTGATTTTAAGAAGATCAAATGCTCGATCTACAGCATTGGTATCTTGCATAAAGTAGGCATACACTTGCGCGGCAACATCAGAGGATACGAGGAAGTTGAAACTCCCAAAAAACTTATGCTCTGCCACGGAGATTTTGAAGGCGACGAAATGGCTATTTTCAATTCCCGTGAGCTTAGATTGGAAATGCTGCGCTGGTATGACCATTGGCTAAAAAATAATGACACAGGAATTATGAATGAACCTCCGGTTAACATCTTTATCAGAGGTGACGGAAAGTACCGCACCGAAAATGAATGGCCTCTCGAAAGAACTCAGTACACCAAGTTTTATCTGAACCCGGGCCCTGTTGAGGCGGCACGTTCTCTTAATAATGGAGGGCTTTCACAAAAAGAGCCAACTAAAACAGATAGTTCCTTTGAATATGAATACCCGAATAAGGATTGGACCCAGTTTTCAGGATTGGGTTCAGCCTTATTAGATAAAGGACTTCCTAATCCGACAGCCAAGATTTTAACTTTCACCACAGAACCGCTGAAAGAAGACCTGGAGGTTACCGGGTCTATCATTCTGGTGCTCTATGCATCCTCAACTGAAAATGACCAGGAGTTTTGTGTGAGATTTGTTGATCAAGTACCGGATAGTGAACAACACCCAGAGATTCTTCCCCCAATGGGCAGAATCATAACTCGCGGTTGGTTTAAGGCATCTCACCGCCAAAAAGATGAAAAGCTCAGCAAGAATTACCGGCCATACTATACGCATAAGAATCCGACCCCGATAGAGCCCGGTAAGATTTACAAATATGAAGTTGAAATATGGTCTACTGTTAATGTTTTTAAGAAAGGTCATCGGATTCGCCTCGATCTCGCTTGCACTGATTCCAACGCATTCGATTTTGGGGGCCACGTTTACGGAATAAAAGTGGGGAAGGATACAATTTATCACGATAAGGAACATCCATCCCACTTGATTTTACCGGTTATCCCAAGGTAAATTAAAAAACGCTGCTTAAGCAATATATTAAAGGAGGTATATATATAGAAAGAACGAAAATTTAGGCTAATAAGTATCTAGAGGGTAAAATTCAAATAAAATTGGAGGTGTTTAAATGAAAAGTAGGTTGTTCATATTAGCTTTATCAGCGATAATTATTGCAAGCTTGGTTCTCGTTGGCTGTGCTAAGCCAGCACCAACACCTGCACCTGCACCAGCACCTGCACCAACACCTGCACCTGCACCTGCAGGTCCCGAAGAAATTCTCCTGGGCTGTAACGCAGCGCTGACTGGCTATTCTTCAAGCTTCGGAGCTCCCAATGTATGGGGCGAACAAGCTGCTGCCGACGATATCAACAAACTGGGGGGGATATACGTGGAGGAATACGGACGCAGGATACCTGTTAGACTTATTGTTTACAATAACGAGAGTGACCCTAATAAATCTAAGATCCTCGAGGAACAGCTAATTCTACAAGACAAGGTACACTTTCTTGTAGATGCCAATGCAGTAATACCAATTGTGTTTCCTCAAGCTATAGTAGCCGAGCAATATAAGGTTCCGCGTGTTAGCGGAGGCGTTCCTATGGAACCCTGGTTGGGCCTTCGGAACGAACTGGAAACTCCATTTGAATACACCTGGACATGGAGTTTTGCCATAGCTACCCCAGCACCACCAGGGAGTTATTGGGATAAACCTGGATACACGATACTAGACACATGGAAGATCGCACTAGAAACTTACAGCGACCAGACTAACGGCAAAGTCGGAATCTTCGCAACAGATGAACCGGATGGGAGAGGATGGTACGCAGGGTTCCCTCCAGCACTGAAAAGTTGGGGCTATGATGTTATAGGTACAGAAGGGGATTTAGGGCTATTTCCTCTTGGGTCAACAGACTTTTCCTCCTTAATACATGAATGGATGGATAATGATGTTGAAATACTATGGGGCAATTGCCCGGCCCCTGAGTTCGGAACAATGTGGAGACAATGTCACATTGAGGGTTTTGAGCCCAAGATGGTTTTCGCTGGAAGAGCAGCAATGTTCTATACCGACGTCACAGCCTGGGGTGGTGACTTGCCTCTTGGCGTATGTGCGGAGCGGTGGTGGGATCCCTCATATGAGGACTGCCCTGGGATTGGTGACACAACACCACAGTCCCTCTTCGACAGATGGGTTGAAGACACAGGTGAACCACTAGCTCCACCTATCGGCTGGGGCTATCAACAGATGCAAATCATGATTGATGCAATCGAAAGAGCTGGTTCTCTTGATAGAGAGAAAGTTAATAAAGCCCTAGCGGAAACAAATCTGAAGACTATGGATTACCTTGCGAAGTTCGACGAAAATCATTCCAACCAAAAACCCCTCTTCTTCTGCCAGTGGCAAAAGACCGACAGTCCACACATATGGGAATTTCCATGTGTTTTTTCTCAGCACCCTGAAATACCCGTAACGGCTGAAATGATTTTCCCAATCCCTTACGATTAAACCATAGCGGCGGGCTGGAGCTTGTTCAGAAACAAACTCTAGTCCGCCTTATTACAGGAGGTTTCAACTGAGAACTCAAGTACTAATTCCTAATATTGAACCTGCTTTGCTTGAAGCAGAGCCTGAACCGCTACAATTGGACTTGCAACGGACAGCTGTAGTCATAATAGATATGCAAAACACTTTTGTTAACAAGGGCGGCATGTTTGATTTATCAGGTCAGGATATCTCCAGAAGCCAAAGAATAATAGCACCTATTAAGAAAATATCTAGCGCAGCCCGGGCAAGGGGGTTAAAAGTCATATACGTTGTGCACCAGTTTTCACCCGATTTGCGGGAGACAGGTGGCCCGAATTCAGGGTACTGGTACAGCCAGCATGTACGTATGTACCGCGAACATCCCGAATGGAAAGACAAATTCATTCTTAGCGGCACGTGGGGCGCCGAGATTATAGAGGAACTAAAACCACAAGAAGATGAGATAGTTGTTGCTAAGCCGAAATTCAGCGCCTTCTTCGGGACGGATTTAGATACAACACTGAATACATTCAATATCAAGTATCTGGCTTTTGTAGGAATAGCCACTAACATCTGTGTAGAGGCTACAATAAGAGATGCATGCTACCTTGGCTACTTCCCTATCCTTATTACGGATGCCGCAGAAAATGTTGGCCCTCCATATACACAAGAGGCCACGATCTATAATATTAAGCTCTGTTTCGGCTGGGTATCAACTACCGATAATCTCACAAAGGTCCTAGGAAAATAAATAAAATTGTTCCATTTTCAAGGGCTAATACCCCAGCTAATAAGGTAATAAAGGAACTCACAATAATTACCAAAAACAGGGGACTATAATATGGCGCCTGGACTAAATCAACGTAATAGGCTATCATTTTACAGGTGCGTATAGTAAAAATTTATCACCTCCATTTAGAACGACCAGGAGTTTTTTATACTAAATTATGGAAATTAACTGGCTAGGGCATTCCTGCTTTATCATTAAAGGCAAGGAAAAAACCGTGGTAACCGATCCCTGTCCTCCCAGCCTGGGCTACCCCCAGGTCAAACCCGAAGCAGATATAGTTACCATAAGCCACTCCCATCCCGGTCATAGCTACATCGAAGGCATAGCCAATGATTCCGGGCAAATAAAGAGCCCCGGTGAATACGAAATCGGAGGCATATTCATCAATGGAATTGCATCCTTCCACGACAATAAAAAGGGGGAAATCAAAGGTAAAAACATCATCTTCATCATAGAGCTAAACGGTATAACCTTATGCCACCTGGGGGACCTGGGACACCAGTTAACTCCACAATTGATAGAGGGAATAGGAGGCATCGATATTCTATTCCTGCCTGTGGGGGAAGTATCCACCATCCCCATTGATATGGCCATAGAAATGGTGGGGCAGCTAAATCCCCGCATAGTAATTCCAATGCATTATAAAACAGATGTATCGACTGCCAACCTCCAGCCTGTAGATAACTTTCTCAAAAAGATGGGAATCCGTGAGCCACAAGCGAAGCCAACTCTCCTGGTTACCAAATCATCCCTGCCAGATAACACCCAGGCTATAATCCTTGATTACCCCAGAAACCTTTGACAAGACTCATAGACCACCTCTACAATAGATAATAGTATGAATTTGCCCGGGCAACTCTACAGCCTGCAGCAACTCGATATCGAATCTCATAATAAACAACAGCTTCTAGAAGATATTATTCGCCAGCTTAATGAAAACAGTGCTCTGGTAGCAGCCGAATCTGAGCTCACCTCATGGAAACAGCAGCTACCGGAGATGGAAAGGAAGCGGAAGGACAGCGAATGGGAGATGGAAGATCTACAGCAGAAGATCAAACTCGTCAATAACAAACTTTACGGAGGCGCAGTTAAGAATCCCAAGGAGCTGGTCAACTTCAAGCAAGAATCCGAAAACTTCAAACGCAGACTCAGTGCCCAAGAAGACGAGTTGCTGGACCTGATGAGCCAGATAGAAGAGATAGAAGCCTGTTTAAAAACCAGCACCAGCGAGGTTGAACGGCTGAGGCAAGAGTGGCAACAGAACCAAGAAACGCTCACTCAAACGAAAGCCGAAACTGAAACCAGGCTTACCAGTCTCAACAAGAGTCGCACAGAGCTATCACAACAAATCAGCCGGGAGATTCTCAACCTTTATGAGAAAATCAAGTTAACAAAAGGACAGGCCATAGCTAAGGTTGAGCAAGGTAGATGCCAGGGGTGTCATATCAATTTGCCTACAAATCAATGGCGAAAGGTTAAAGCCGGTGATCTGGTTCACTGCAGCAGCTGTAACAGGATACTTTACGTAGAATAGCCACGAATTTGACCTGCACACTTACTAACTATAAACTTATCTGGGGCAAGTAAACCGGGTGACCGCTCTGTATTAAATGTACAGAGAGGAAAGTCCGAGCTCCACCGAGCAAGGTGCTGGGTAACACCCAGGAGGGGTAACCCTACGGAAAGTGCCACAGAAACATACCGCCTGCCCCTTACAAATAAGGGACAGGCAAGGGTGAAATGGCGAGGTAAGAGCTCACCAGCAGCCAGATGACTGGTTGGCTGGGCAAACCCCACCTGGAGCAAGACCGAACAGCAGGGCGCTTGAGGTGCTCGGCCGATGCCCTCGGGTTGGTCGCATGACCCTGATGGTAACATCAGGGCTAGATGGATGGTCACCGCCCTGTATTCAGGGTACAGAACTCGGCTTATGTGTTTGCTTGCCCCTCTTTCGCCGCAAGCTGTTAAAAATCAGTATAAAAATATCACCGGTGGTTGTATCTGCCCAATGACAGAGGTGAGACCGGAGCCTTGATTAGGGCATGATTCAAGGCAAAAGCAAGGGAAAACATGAGGTCTCAACAGCCATGAGCAAGCTTGTCTTAACCCCCTGACCCTGCCTAAACTAGTTTTAGTAAATGGAAAGTCCATCACCTCAGGTTCGCGATTTTATTCTGTTCTGTGCCGAGCGGCGTAGCCCGGAGTGGCCTACCATCTATGATGAAATGACCATGGTGGCAGGACAGAAGTTATTCCAGGGAATGGGTTATCTTGAACTAAAAAAACAGGGGTTGTCCTTCTCTCTTTCCAGTGTGGACAAGACTATTCAACTGGTAAAGCAGGTCATTTCCGAGAATCATCATCATGATGATTAATTCTCCTTTCAAGTTTTACACTCAAGATGATTACGTTCTTCAAGCGATTGCTTAACATTAATTGAATCAAACCTGCCATACTTTGCACGGTATTACCATGCGTCTCCCTTCATACGCCACTACCAGATACAAACTGTGGAGAGGACAATAACAGAGAGATGCCGGCTGCCTGTTGTATAATATGACCACATTAAGCTCAGGAGGTATATGTTGAGAATAGGCGTGCTTTCCGATACCCACGTGCACTCGTTTGAAGACCTCCCTCAAAAGGTAATTGAAGCCCTCTCTACAGTAGATTTGATAATCCACGCCGGAGATTTCACCAGCATGGAAGTGCTCGATGGGCTAAAACAGCTAAACGAAGTGAGAGCAGTCCAGGGCAATATGGATTCTGCCGAGATAAAGAACAGGCTCCCAACTATAGATATAATTAAGCTAGGAAATAGAAGAATTGGTATCACTCACGGCTGGGGCAGCCCATGGAGAATAGAGCACAGGATAAAGAAACTGTTTGAGCAGGTGGACATCATCATTTATGGTCATTCCCACCAACCCCAAAATAAGGTAATTGATAATATTCTTTTCTTCAATCCCGGAAAGGCAACACACTCCTTTGGCATCCTGACAATTGAAAAAGATATCACAGGGGAAATAATAAACTCCAGATAACAAGAAAAAATTTCTACCGCTTTATCACGATAGAGCCATAGCCAACCACGCTGGAGTAGTCGCCGATTACGTCTCCACTGGTGGCATACTTTAATAGACTCGCCCCTGTAGCTCCCATTTCTTTAGCCGCTATAATTGCCGCTGCTATCGGTCCATAGCCACACATGGTGCAATTAAGAGAGCTACGCCTCCTATATAGCTCCTGTTCATCAAGGTCAACTATTGCCTCTATCATGGACCCGTCTTTTTCAACCGCTACCGGTTGAGGTTCGTAATGAGTGAAATCACTGCTGGCTATGATTATGGTATTATTACCAGCCGCAGAAATAGCCTTGCCAACTTCCCTGGCCGTCTCCATATCCTGAGCCAGCATGGCAATGGGTACAATCTTCACTTCCCCATAAAGATATTGAAGCCAGGGTAGCTGCACCTCTATGCTATGCTCATACATGTGAGCACTCTCGTCAGCTTTAATCACACCCCCCAAAAGGCTATGAGCAAGCTCTTTATCAATTTTCAATTTACCTAAAGGCGTCTTCCAGTCATTTTCTGGCCACAAAGAAACCGGAGAGCCATAGCCGGTATGGTTGGGGCCAAGTATTATCGCCGTATCAAATACTCCATCAGCAGCAAGCTCCTTATATGCATGAGCAGCTACTGGACCAGAGGCAATATAGCCAGCATGAGGAATAACAAGTGCCACGATCTCCCTTGAGCCTTCATTATTTACCGTGGGCACATCTCCTGGACCAAGCCTATGCCTGTAACACCACCCAATTTGCTCCCTCAGCCCCTCAGGAGTGCCATCATAAAATGAACCGGCAACAATAGGCTCCCTAACCTTCATAAACACACCTCACTAATAATTCAGCCTTCTGTTTCCTTCTGCTTTTTCTCAGAGCGTACACGAAGCCAGCGATTAATCTCGTCCAGCGCCGGCGGGAATACACTGAACACTTCAATATCAGAGGGAAATTGCAATCTGTGTTCCTCCGTGATAAACAAAAGCCCAGCCTCACTATCCTTTAGTGTTTCTTCTATTCTGTTAGTCATGAATTCACTTCTCTTCTTTGAGGCTTCACCATAAAATTCCGAAACTTTACTTGCCACTTTTTCACTTATAAAGCCAAGTAAAATACACCTCTCCCAATCCATAACTTCCTCAAACAACTCTTCCTCCTCAATAGCCTCGAAAACAGCGCCGTTGCCACACTTGTCTTTGGCGATTTGGAAGCTATCGGCATTTATCTTCTCCACAGTTTTCATCCCCTCCTCACCACTCTGAGAGACCAGTTCATGATAAATCCGGTTTACGCTACCAATCTTCGTCTCTAGATTAATTAGTTGCTCTGATACCTGCTGCCAGTAGCGACTGTATCTTTCTTTATATTCATCAGGAGCTTTATCATTTGAATATATAAGTGGGACGATATAAAGCTTCTTGCTCTGCTTGAATTGTTCCGCAGGTGGTTTCTGTATCTTGCCTACTTGTTCAGCCATGTCACTCTCCCGATTCTGTTCCTTCCTTCTCCCAGTTCTGCATTAGCTCCTTGATTCGCTCAGCAAGCCTGGGATTGTTCTTAAGACGCTGAGTAAATACAGGACAACTCTGTAAAATCATATCCTGGTTGGCAGAAGCTATGCCCTCTAGAACACCTTCCATCTGGTTTTTAGCTGCTTCCGGTAAATTTCCTCCCTGCATCATCAATCTGAACTGAGCAACATCATCTGGACTAACCTGCACTGGAGTCACACAATTCTTGAACCATGGGCACTCTTTACACCTGATAAGTGCCGCAGCTTCATCTAAAATATCTACCATATTCCACCTCCTCTACATAATTTTAGCAGCTTTCTTTGCTTCCTTAAACTCTCGTTTCATTTCCTCGGATTGGGCGTATAACTTTTCCCACTCTTCATTAAGCGAGGCAATGGCCTTTTTCAATTTTCCGTGTTTCTCAATGGTCTCAACAACCAGCGCTCCATCCTGGTAGTAATCCGGATTGGAAAACAGGCTCTCGACCTCCCCCAACTGAGCCTCAAGCTGCGAAAACTCAGCCTCGATTTCAACGATCCTGTTTCTGATTGGTGCACTATCCCGGTAATACTTGTTCCTCAACTCCCCTTCAATTTGTTTACGCTGTCGTTGTTTTTCCCTTTTCCGACTTTCTCCGCCAGCCCCGGTCTTCAAACCTTGATAAGTTACCAAATCCTCTTGCCCCATGTTTTCCTTCCAGTAGAGATAGCTATCGTAATCCCCGGGAAACACCTGGAGCCTGCCATTTCTTACCTCAATAATTTTATTAGCAATCTGTCGAATTAGCGTTCGGTCATGCGTGATAAAGCAGAGCGTCCCTTGATAAGCCTCTAAGGCATCGGTGAGTATTTCCCTTGAGGCAATGTCAAGGTGATTGGTAGGCTCATCCATTAGCAGGAAATTGGTCGGCTGCATCAGTATCCTGGCTATCGCCAGTCGAGCCTTCTCCCCACCAGATATAACAGATACCTGCTTGTAAATGTCATCACCGCTAAAGAGAAAGGCTCCCAGAATCGCTCTCAGCCTCTGTTCTGTTTCTTCTGGGGCTATCTGCCTGAGCTCGGTCAGGACATCGTTTTCAGGGTTGAGAAGCTCAAGCTGATACTGGGCATAATAAGCACTGGCGACATTGTGTCCCAGCTTGCGCTCTCCCCTTTCAAAAGGAAGTACGCCAGCCAGAATCTTGAGCAATGTAGTCTTACCAGCACCGTTGTGACCTACCAGAGCCACCCGATCCCCCCTGTTGAGAACCAGATTGAGGTCACGGTAAACCACATTCGCACCATACGCCTTAAAGATATGCTCCAGGTTAACGACCTCCTTTCCGCTTCTTACCGCCTCGGGGAAAGAGAAGTGCATCTTCCTGGTAGCTCTTGGAATCACTACCCTTTCCATCTTTTCAAGCTGCTTCACTCGGCTCTTAACCTGTGTGGCTTTGGTATTTTTAGCACGAAATCGCTCAATGAAGCGCATTTCCTTTTTTATCTTGATATCCTGTCTCCTTGCCGTGGCTTCCATAACCTCCATCTCCTTCTGTCGCGCTACGACGAAGCTGTCATAGTTGCCATGGTGGAAAATCACCTTCCCCTGTTCGATAGCACACACTTTTTTCACCACCCGGTTTAAAAATGCCCTATCGTGGGAAGTGACCAGAACCACTCCCTGATAAGTCTGAAGATAATCTTCGAACCAGATACAGGATTCCAGGTCAAGATGGTTTGTCGGTTCGTCGAGAAGGAGGAGGTCAGGATTGAGAAGGAGAAACCTGGCCAGTGCGGCGCGCATCATCCACCCACCACTAAATTCACTCAAAGGACGGGAAAAATCAGCCTGTGTAAATCCTAATCCTGCGAGAACGATTTTAGCTTCGTATTCAGCGTTATAACCACCAGCCGCCTCGAACTTGTGCTGTAGTTCTCCCAGTTCACGCAGAAGTTTTGCCGAGCCTTCATCACCAACCCCATCTGCCAGCGCTTCGTTAATAACCTGAATCCTGTGAGCCAGGCCCGTTACACTGGTTGATGCACTGGCGACATAATCAA
>Ga0209986_10003966_pt1 | contig 12738 bp, 8 predicted proteins | sample BlataG_FD_183168 | JGI IMG/M metagenome (GOLD analysis project Ga0209986, IMG submission 183168) | Deep subsurface microbial communities from Black Sea to uncover new lineages of life (NeLLi) - Black_00105 metaG (SPAdes) (version 2) | ecosystem: Environmental > Aquatic > Marine > Oceanic >...
GTAACGTCCACAGCTTCTATAAGCATGTATGGAGGATCAGCACGTTTGAAGTTCATGTATACGTCGAAGCCAGCTACGTCCCAGAATGGATCTAAGTCAACTTCACCTTCTCCCATCAAGTACACACTTGACTCAAAGGTGGTGTTGACAGGTACACCTGGTGCATTTTTAGGCATTACCTTCAGTAGAGGCACTGGTGGATACCCCATTGTTTTGTGGTGAATTGTCACTTGTCCATCATATGCAGTATGTGTGATTGGGAGTCCTGCTTTGTTTGACAGGTCAGTGGATGTCAAGTCCATAGTAAGTATTACATCTGGTTCTAACTGACCTGGCTGCTTTATTATTTCGAACCACATGTCAAAGGCTATGCCTGTTCCGTCGAAGCTTGGTGCTGGATCCATGCATGCATATGCAACCGCATATGTGCCTGCGATCTCATCAACAGTGTTCGTGATGAACATGCCGGGCGTCCATAGTATTCCGTCTGGGTAGGTGTCTTTTGTGATGTGTGCTGTGTGATTCAGGTAATCCAGGTATTCAGTGTCCCATGCAAACTGGAGGTCGATACCGTAAAGGTCAAGGACATCTGCAACAACAACGTTGATGTTGAATTCTGTGCCTAAGCAACTGGCTGGGCCGAACTCTTGGCTTGCAGGTTCTACTCTAACCTCTGTAGATTGAGCTAATGCTGGTGGTATAGCTATGGTCATAGCGCTTAAAGCAAGCATCGCAATGAATAATACAGCTACTAGTTTCTCAAGTTTAATGTTCAAATTTTCCTTTCTCCTTTCTCTTTTCAGCAGAATAGAAGTGTACTTCATAGATTAAAAAGTTTCTGGAAGAATCTTCTATCTGGTAAACACAAGCATATTACATTATAAATTGTACTTCACTATTTTTCATTATATTAACTTGGGAAGTGAACCTGAAAGCCTAACACAAGCTAAACAATCAACATTGAAAGCATCCAGTATCCTACGCTAACATGCATCAACAAACTAAGACAAGCATGCCATTAAGCCAAAGGAATGACTAACACAAAGCTTAAATCGGTAGGCGATAGAAACCTGAATAAAGGTGATAATATTGAATTACCGAAAAATACGGAAAATAACAGTCTTAGCAATACTGCTCTTCTTAAGCTCAACAATCTTGATAGCAGCAAAAACCAACATATCCTTCAGTAACCCACTTGGCGACATGGAATTAGCAGCAACATCCACCACCACCATGGTTTATGTTGATCCACCAAGTGTAAATAAAAGTGTTGGTGAAACATTTACAATTGACGTAGTTGTCGCTGATGTCGCTGATCTGTATGGTGTTGATATTCAGTTCCAATGGGATCCATCAATACTGGAGTACGTGAATCACACAGCACACATCACAAAAGACAACTACGCAGACGGAATACTGTATGAGCCAGGGATGTTTATCATGGACAATGTTGATGAAGCAGCAGGCACATACTGGATTTCTTATGCATGCATGGACCCAGCACCAGCCTTCAACGGAACAGGCACAGTCTTCAACATGACATTCACGGTTAAAAAAGCGGGTGGGTGCCTTCTTGAATTCCTGAAGGACCCAAGATCACTCTTACCGCTCATACAGCTCTCGAATAAAGCTGGGTGGTCAATAAGTTACGATTGGCAAGATGGTTACTTTGAAACCCCTGGAATTCCAACGGCCAGTTTTACTTGGCAGCCCCAGATAGGTGTTGTCGGTAAACCCACAAGTTTTAATGCTTCCGAAAGTTTTACACCTAGCGGTACAATAGTAATGTACTATTGGGATTTTGCTGATGGAAACACGACAGCCTCAACCAGTGCTGAAATCACGCATGCATTTAACCACACAGTCTTCACGAAAACCTATAGTGTCTCACTGAAGGTAGAGGATGATGCAGGTGTGAAGAGCTCCTTAACTGTAGAACAGGTGACAATTGTGAAGTCTAGAAACATAGAGATAATGTCTATTGCGCTTTCAAGCACTAAAAAACGAGTTAACAGCACTATCCAAGCTAATGCTTCAGTCACTAATGATGGATATGCAAATGAAAGCTTCACTCTAGCAGCTTACTACAATACTTCCGCCACAGAATGGACAATGATTGCCACAACAAACGTGGTCAATTTGAGCAGAACCACTAAGGAGTATTGTTTCATTTGGAACACTACAGGAGTAGAAGCAGATAAACACTACCTCATAAAAGTTAACGCAACAACAGTTCCCTACGAAGATGAAACGGATAACACTATGATTTCAGAACCAGTGTACATTACATCAGAAGCCATACATGATTTAGCTGTTGAAACCTTTAGATTACAAGCGTCGTATGGAGGAGACAAGTTTGCAGTTCCGGTCATCTTAGGTGAAAGTGCATTATTCACGATAGGCATCGAAAACCACGGTTCAGTCCCGGAGGAATCATATTGCGTAGTGGTTTACAGTAATGGTTCATTATTGAACGATTGGAGCATAACTGATGCTTTGGATGCAGGTGCTGCGAACACGTTGACATATACATGGAACAACATTTCTCAGCGTGGACGATATAACATAACGGCTCAAGTAACTATCACCCCGGATGACAACAACACACAGAATAATCAACTGCAGCAAATGATGCATGTCATCGGCAAACCTATCTTGAACATTACTTATACTCCTGAAACATTGGTTGTGAACCAGGTAATAGTGTTAAATGCTTCAAGCAGCGTTCACGGAGATCCTGATGGGCAAATAACATCTTACTATTGGGCAATATATGCTCCTGGACAAGAATTGGAGGAGATTCCTAAATATCAGAGTGCAGAAAGCGAAATCAGTACTTCCTACGAATTCACAGAAGCAGGCAACTGGACAATAGTTCTAAGAGTAAAGGACAACTATGGCATCACATACAGTGGAACAAGAAGTCAAACTGGTGTTTATAAGCTTACAGAGAAGATGCTTGTCCAAGGCGGTGGCTGGGGACTTATCGAGTACATTGCGGTCATCATCGTGGTTGCAGTGGCTGCAATAGCAGCTTTCGTACTTATACGTCGCAGAAGAAGCGGACTGACACCCACAGAATAGCCGAACATCTCTGCTTGACGCCAATATCTTCATTTGCTCAAGCCCATTTTTCCTTTTTTCTTCCGTTTGCGAAACAACATCAATGTTACAATTAGGATTGAAATAAGAACAATTAATGTTATGGTGACCGGCCAATTTGACTCATCATTTCGCGGAGTAGTTTTCATCCATAAACTTGTGTCGACAATATCTATATTTATCATTATAATAAGCGCAAGATGATTATTTTCATCATAATATTTCAGTGTCGACGAAATGCCGCAAAGAATTCCTGTTTCTCTGTCCCAAAAGAATCCGAAGTTAGATTCAAAATTTTCGGATTGAGATTGGTTCGCGGGCGCGTACAATACGTCTCTTGTTGCATTTGCAAACGTGTGTAGTGCTCTATCTTCTATTAAGAACTTTGAGTAATTTTCATGCAAGTAGACGGGGTCATGAACAGAAAGATTAGATGAGATTATCCACATGTCTATATCAGGCGTGCCAGTTTCAACGTTGCCTTCATAATTTTCCGAGACATTTTCATTCTTAAGGTTTTTAGTGATTGAAAATGCTACGTTGGGATAGTTAACTATATGGATGGTGAGATTCCAAACAGTGTTGTTAATATTTTTATAATACTCGATCTGTTCCTTCACTTTTTCATCATTAGCATCTGCCAAACAGACTGCGAGGGTCCGAGCTGAATAGACAGCCCAATCTCCTTCCTGAGGAAAACTAAAACATGTTGGGAGCAGTAGAGCCTCAGCCGACACCATTATCATTAGCAAAAAAAGATGCGAAACCATCCGCAATATTGGTAACTCCAGACTAGCCTGAATCTTTCTGTTCTTCTTGTTTCTTTTTCAACAGCTTCTCATATTCCTTTACGTATTTCTCAACTCTGAAATTGGACGTTTTCATTTTTGGGCCTTCACCAAGCGGATGGGCAGCATCTAAATACTTTATTCCATTAAGCTCATAGAACGCTTTTACCTTCTTATCCTCCAGTATGATTACATAGATTGAAAGAGCTATAGGCAAAACAAGAATTGTTAATGGATGCACACAAAATATCAGCCAGATCTGCATGTAAAAGTATACGCAGTACAGTGCCGGAAACCAAAACCAAAAACTGGTCAAGCATGCTTTAACAATTATTAGAATTTCAATGAACGATTCTTTGGAGCTCTGTAATCGCTTCACAGGTCTCATCATTTAAAAATTAGTTAATTCTTCTATATTTAACCTTTGGCTGTTTGAAAACGAGTGCTGAGCTGCACGGTTATCTTCACTGTGTACGAGAGTTAATATGAAGGATCAGGGGCGCGGCTGCAAGGGTTTAAGAGTTATTTTTCACATAAAGATTATATGTTGAAGGTTAGCGGTAGTAATTGTGATGATGACTAAAAGTCTCCTGTTCTTCCATGTGTTCTTAATGTGTTTTCTTGTAGCCAGTGCATTATCTTTGGAGATTTCTGCACAGCAAATCCCACAGATTCGCAATTTGAATAGAAACGAGGATTACGAAACGGTACAACAAGCCATTAACGCTGCAAGTGCTGGAGACGTTATCTACGTGGGAAATGGGTTGTATAATGAGAATGTGGTTGTTAACAAAACTCTGTCGCTCATAGGCGAAAACAGGTTCAACACTATCATTGATGGGGGAGGAAGCGGAAACGTACTTCTCATAACTGCAGACAATGTCACTGTGACAGGTTTCACATTACAAAATAGCGGGTCAGCTCTTACGGTAGGGGGAGTGTACATAGATCATTCGGTGCACAACAAAATAATCGGTAATGTAATGAAGGATAACAAGTATGGGATCTATCTTTCCTATTCAGGTGGAAACTCCATCGTTAATAACACGGTTTTCAACAATTCTTACGGAATAGACCTAGTTTCTTCTGCTGACAACATAATCTCCAGCAACAATTTCATGCGCAACAATCGTGGAATCTGGCTTTCAATCTCTGTCAATAACGTTTTCTCTGGAAACAACATCTCCTCGAGTCATTTTGAAGGAGTATTGCTTTCCGCTAGTACCAATAATGTATTTTCAACCAACAGAGTCATAAACAACACTAATGGATTTCATACTATATCCTCCACTTATAATGATATTTTCGATAACGATGTTTCAATGAATGAGCAAGCATTTTTTCTCAGCGCCTCGAGTTCCAACACTTTTTCAAGAAATAATGTTTCCTTCAACAATTACGGGGTTGTGCTAGGTGCCTCTTGTGACAACCTATTTTCAAGCAATCGTATGATAGATAATGGAAATAGTTTCCGTGTCGTAACTTCTTCCAACAACATCATTTTCCACAATAACTTCATAAACACAATAGCTGACGCAGCTCAGAGACCATACATTATTGAATCAGCGAATTCTTGGGACAACGGGGTTGAAGGTAACTATTGGAGTAGGTTCAATGAAACTGATGAAGATGAAGATGGAATCATCGACATGCCATACATGATTGATGAAAGAAACATGGATAACTGTTCTTTGAAAGCCCCTTACACATGGTTCCACATTGTGGCTGACACTATATCCTACACAGTTGATGTCCTCTGCAACTCCACAATCTCTGAATTCAAGTATCTAAGTCACGAAGACAATAGAACTGACTCGCTTAGTTTTGAAGTCAGCGGTAGCACGGGTAATGTTTTCTTACGTATCTGTCTTCCTCATTCATTGATTGCGCCTCCTTACACGGTTATCGCAAATCATGTTACATCATTGCACAGTCGAATTGTCCACAGTAATGGAACACACTCTTGGCTTTATTTCACATGTTATTGTTCGGAATATAGACCAACTGTCATCAGTCTATCGTCACTGAAACAGCCATTTTGGTATCAGCTATGGTTCTGGACTTTGATTGGATTGACCGTAATCGTTGTAATTCTGTTTTTCTTTGTTGTCAAGTATCATAGAACGCTTAAACAGCAGAAGAAACTTATTGAAGCTTACGAGCTTGAATTGCAAAGGAAAGCCAACAATCATCTAGAGGCTTCACAAGCTTCCTTCAAAACTGACGTAACACGAAGGAAATCAAAGATTAAACTGTTTGAAAAGAAATACAATTTGAAAATACAACCCCACGACAGTTTTGAAGAAATAATTAAAACCGAAAAGTTCAAAAAAGATCGGGAGAAGAAGAAATCAAGCTAGTTTGTTTTCCTTTAACCTTTATGTTAAGTATAATTAACATTTTAGGCTTCAACTGTGAAGACTTTTTGAGCTGATATGAAGTCGATAACCTTTGCTGTTTCAAAAGGTGGAGTAGGCAAATCGCTTATGACCGCGAATGTCGGTGCAGCCTTGGCTGAGGAAGGAAAAAGAGTTGTGCTGGTGGAAGGAGATCCAAACAATCCTTTACAGAAAATTCTGGGCGTCAGTTTCACGCCTAAGGACTTGAAGCTTGATGATATTGTAAGAGATGACTTGGAAATAGAAAAGGCAATTTATCCCACAAAGCTTGATAATTTATCTTTAATACCGTCAGGAATTTCACTTAAGGGCTACGTTGAAATAGATCCTGTTGCTTTTGCAAGGAAGCTTACTAGTTTGACTGCTGATTTCCTGTTTATGGACGTTCCCTTTCCTCTGGGAAAAGCAGCGTTTCTATCCTTGGGAGTATGTGAGTACTTCATCATTCTTCTCACGGAGGACGAGTTTGTATTATGCGTAGAATCTGCTATAGACACAATTCGTATGGGTAAATACTTTCTCCAGTGTGTACCGATTGGTTTTGTGCTGAATAGAGTTAAAACACCTGAGAGATTCAATGAAGAGTTTATTAGAGATCTTGAAAATCTTCTTGAAATCCCTTGTATAACACAAATCAGAGAAGATATCAACGTGTCAAAATCTTATGGAGTCGTAAAATCTCACGGGGCTTTTTTGGCATATAAAAAATTCCAAGGAAGCGAATTTTCAAAAGGCGTTCACGCGGTTGCATTGCGGCTTCTAAGGAAACTTCCGCCTCCCGAAAAAAAAGACGCAGTTGAATTGATCCGAAAGGTGATCAGATCATAAAAGAGCATTAGCAAACAATTATTTTTCTTTCAAGAGCTGCATCATCATTCTCCACAGCTTCACTTTCTTCTTCTCATCCTCTGTCAAACAACTGTTCACTTTTTTTGATTCACATTTAACAAGTAAGAATTCAAAACTGTCTATTTCATTCTTCGACATGTGGGCTTCCATTCTCTGAATCATCCGTGCTTTTTTAGCGGTTTTACTGAATATGACTCCTGCATTAAGCAGATTTCCCACGTTTTCTTCAAGTTGCCTTAGAAGTTTTTCAACCCTTTCTTTTCCCTCCAACATATAAACCGTTTTTCTAGCGTCAGGTTTCTCTGCGAAAACGCCTGATTCATGCCGCACTATCCCTGTTTCTTCTAATTGCCTCATGTGTTTAAGTAATCCAGGCAGCGTTATCTTCAAGCTGTAGTCATTTTCCAATTTTTCAGCAATATCTGATAACGATCTCCATTCAAGTTGTAACAGTAGTTTTATTATGCGTCTTCTCACTTCACTCTTAAACACATTTAAATGATTCCAAAAATCAGCTTCCAAATTTTAGACGCTCAAATTTCAGATGGCATTAAACTGATACTTAATGCATTATATTAATTTTTACCTTCTAGTTAACTTTTAGCAATAGAACATTTCTCCGTAAACTTTAATTATCAGTCGACATATTTCAATTATTGTTGAAAAAGAGAGAAAGGAGAAAAACTATAATGAAAAAAACTAATGTTTTAGCCATTGCATTGCTAGCAGCATTACTTATGGGTTCTATTTACACAGTGCTTCCAGTCAAAGCTCCCGCGCGATCAGACGTTGACGTTCGATTCTACGGCAGTCACGAAGCAGCCTATACAGCTTTGAAGGCAGGCGACGTTGACTTCATTCAATGGTCAGTGACTTACGAGCAGAAACTGGATGTTGAGGACGATCCAGACCTTTGTGTTGCAGGCTACAGCGAAAACGGAATGATGGAATACGACTTAAACAACAACTACACCGTATCCATGAGGTATCCAGGCGTCAAGAATCCTGTCACCGACAAAAATTTCAGACGAGCCCTTTCATGTATGATTGACAAAGAACATATCATAAACGCCATATTGAAAGGAGCTGCAGGAATACTAAACGTTCCAATTCCATTGAACAGTATCAGCTGGTGGCCTGACTGCGCTCTTCTAGAGAACTATGAATGGCAATATAACATGACGAAAGCTGCAGAACAATTAGCCATTGCCGGCTTCGTTGACACAGGCGCTGATGACATTGTAAACTATCCATCAGGATGGCCAGGTGCAGATCCAGATGGAAAAAACATGGATCCACTAGTAGTCTATGTGAGGACAGAGGATAAACGGCTGGATGCTGGCAGATACTTCTGCGACCAACTGACTCTATTGGAAATTCCATTCACTAAGATTGAAGCCACTTCAGACGTTTGCTTCCCAGCAGTGATGGATGACCGTAACTACCATGTTTACACAGGCGGATGGAGTCTTGGAAGATACCCACTGTTCCTGTACAACGGATTCCACAGTGACTACTGGTTCCCAGGCGGATCAAACTACGTGACGGGTAATAACGCGAGCGACCTGCCAAACTATCCTATCTATGACGGACTATCCCGTGACGTGTACTACACAGACAGCATAGCATCATGCCTAGTCGCTGCACAAGCAGCAGCTGATTATGGTTGGTGTGATCAAGTGTTCAACATTCCACTGTGGAGCTACAGCAGCTTTGTAGCATGGCGCACAACAATGCCTGGAGTCATCAACGAATTCGGCTACGGCTACGACAACATGTACCAATTCATGAACGCATACAAACCAAGTGGCGATCCAATCAGGATGGGAACAATTTCCGCGCCTAAATCGCTTAACCCATTATACGCCACATGGTACTATGACTATTCAGTGCTGGACAGAGTCTACGGCGCCTTGTTAACGGTTAACCCGTATGACCTTGGAATCGACCAGCCAGGTGCAGCTCAAGACTGGGAAGTTAGTACATGGATTGACCCAGACCCAGGCCCTGATGAACCATCAGAGAAAACGAAGGTCACATACTACTTGAGAAAAGACGTTGGAATGGTAGATCCAACCGGCACTTTCGTACGTAATTTGAATGCGTATGATCTTGAATTTTCATGCTGGTACACATACGCGTTCCCTGACGGCTGGAACTGGGCAGACTATATGGACGTTCATCACAGCAATGTAGTTGACGATTACACGATAGAATACTACTTTGACGGTGCAAGCTACTGGTTCTATACAGCACCACAATACCCGATATTCCCGAAGACTGAACTCATTGACACACTCTGCACGGCGACCAGCACAACAATCACTGTTGCAGGAAACGTTACTGCAGGCACAACCTACTGGTTAACTTGTGATCTAATAGTAGACGTAATCAGCGATGACATACCAGTTGACTACAAGATTGTCGCTGGATACGAAACCGACACCCACACAGGAATAAGCTTCGACACAGTACCTGCAGATGGAACATACACAATCAACTACTACACACCAGACCTTGATCCACACGGCTACTATATGGCAGGACTAGACTGGACACAAACATGGTACAGCTCAGGACCATTCTACCCAATAAGCATAACACCAGGTGTCGGCGGATACGTAAGCTTCAACAAGAACCCATACTACTGGATGGAAACTCCACCTCTAGGCGAAACTGACTGGCGATGGATATGGGATACTTTAGGAGGAGTCCCAGGTCCTTCAATTCCTGGACGTGACAGCGGCCACTTCAAGATAGAAATCTACGACGTGGTTAAAGCCACAGCAAGCTATTGCCATTCTGGAAGCGGTCCATACGATCCTAAATACTTCCCTGGCGGTGACTTGGACGCAAGCGACATAGGACACGTAGGCATCTACGACGTAGTAAGCATCACCGGCAAATACGCAATGGAATGGGGCATACCCCCACCATAGATTGAACCATAAAATCCCGAACATCTCACATCCCCCTTTTTTTATTGCAGCCAAAACTTAAATACTCATAAACTTGAAAGTTTATTAGAGAGATGGAAAATGGGCTTAAGAGGATATGTTGCAAAAAGAATAGTTTATTCGCTCATATTAATCTGGGCAGTGATAACAGTGAACTTTTTGATATTCTCAATGTTGCCCGGCGATCCCATGCAGCAGTTTGTGATGAGTCTGAAAGGAAATATAGACGCGAAAAGATATGCCGAACTAAGACATAGTTTTGGTCTTGACCAACCTTTGCATATGAGATACCTTACAAGTCTAGGCAATATGTTAACTTTCAACTTCGGCGTAGACACTATCAGCGGAGAACCCGTATTTGAACACATGAAAACTCCTTTACTCAACACGCTTCTGCTCATGGGAACCGCTGAGATAATCTCTATAATAGCTGGGATTCTTCTAGGTGTTATAGCAGCCTACAAACGAGACAGTATCTTGGACACCACTCTTACCACAGGTTCACTTGTAACCTATTCAGTTCCAATATTCTTCGTAGGTTGGATAGTGATTCTTTTCTTCGCTGTCCAGCTTCATTGGTTCCCAGCTGGAGGAATTGCTCCAATTGAATGGAGTCGTAATCCACCAACGAACATACTGCAATACATGTCTGGACGGCTGTCTTACATTTTCCTACCAGCCTTAACCTTGTTTCTTTTCACAGTTGGAGGATGGATTCTCTTTACAAGAGCATGTATCCTTGAAACAATAAACGAGGACTATGTGCTGACAGCAAGAGCTAAGGGACTTAAAGAGAGAACGGTACTGTATAAGCATGTTTTGAAAAATGCTGCTTTACCCCTCATAACAAATGTTGCATTAGCCTTTGCTTTTCTAATAAGCGGTGCTATAATAACTGAAACACTTTTTTCATACAACGGTATGGGATTGCTAACTTGGACTGCAATTTATCCTACTCCAATCCTTCCTGTCCTACAGGCTGTATTCTACATTTCAGGGCTACTCGTAATTATCGCTAATTTTATAGCTGACTTACTTTATGGTGTAATAGATCCACGTGTAAGGTACGGGTGAGAAACATGGCAACACGTAAAGCTAGACTATCCTTCACATTCAAAAAACTCAGAAATACTATAAGCCAAGTTTTACATAGCAAACGAGGAGCTTTAGGGGTCACCCTGATCCTTTTCTTTGTCATTGTAGGCGTTTTTGCACCATTAATCGCCCCCTATGACCCTATAAAACCATACATGGATCCAGGACAATATCCTGCATACGGTGTAAACGGCCCCAAAATCGCTGAAAAATTATGTTATCCATCTTGGTACGAAAACATCCCTTGGATACATAAAGGGCCTGTAAATGTAACGGAAACATTCGAAAGCGATGTCGTCATAATCAACGTGTCTAAAACTCAAAAATTCTCTACTGCAACATCTCTCACAGTATCCAAAAGAATAGCCCAACCCCAAAAAATCATCGCCATATTTCCAAATAAAACTAAAAGGACACTGATTCCTGACAAGGAATGGACATGGGACCCCAAAAGACTAAGAGTAATGAGTATAGACTGGCATGTTGCTGGTGAGTTCCCAAACGGAACACTAATTGAAGCAAGCTACTTAACTGGTTTAGACATTAGCAAAACAATAATGTTGGTGGATGACTATAAATTCTCCTCAAAAAATGAAAGTTGCAGTGTGTTTGAAAACCAGACAAACAATCCAAACCTTGTCAGTATAAAATATAACAGCCAAGATGGATTCGAAAACGATGGATGCATGCAAATAACTTATCTAGGATCTAAATACAACGCGTCCGACGGTGAAGTCAATGCAACCTTAATGATACCTTTTGAATATTCATACTGGATACCACCAACCTCTTTTGACACACACTTCTCTGTTCATGTTAACGCATCCGTGAAAACCAACGTCATTATACATTTATGGATGCGTAATGAACTATTAAACGAAACATTTCTCATTTCATCGTATGACCTAAGCTCCACGGGAATATACATTCACGAATATCCTATGTCAGTATGTTCTCAAGCTAAAGCAAACATCGGCGAATATCCGGAACGTATAATCTTCACATTGCCTGCGAACATGTCATATGGTCTCACCATAGACTTTCCAAACAAGGAAAAAGATGTAACAGTATACATTGACAATTTACAGTGTATACTTTACGGCAACTCTTTTGGACTCTTGGGTACAGATAACGGATCCCCCTATCCTCCACGGGATATATTCTCCACGCTGGTTCATGGAACAAGAGTGTCACTGATCGTAGGTGTTCTTTCAGCTGTATTTTCAACAGTGATCGGTCTGTTCTTAGGATTAATCGCTGGATATGTAGGCGGCATTACGGACGAAACCGTCATGAGATTCGCCGACCTACTCTTAGTCCTTCCAACATTACCATTGTTCATAGTGCTAATTTCAGTTATGTCAGCAACGTATGGCTTAGTCAGCATGTGGAACATCATAATACTTATAACATTTTTCGGATGGATGGGCTTCAGCCGCTCTGTAAGATCAATGGTGCTAAGCATCCGCGAAAGACCATTCATTGAAGCAGCAAAAGCAGCCGGTGGAGGAAAATTCTACATAATAACGAGACACATGATTCCCAACG
>Ga0209986_10003967_pt1 | contig 12737 bp, 8 predicted proteins | sample BlataG_FD_183168 | JGI IMG/M metagenome (GOLD analysis project Ga0209986, IMG submission 183168) | Deep subsurface microbial communities from Black Sea to uncover new lineages of life (NeLLi) - Black_00105 metaG (SPAdes) (version 2) | ecosystem: Environmental > Aquatic > Marine > Oceanic >...
GAAAAAGACCATGATCCCCAGGCCCCAGGGAAAGTTGACGTTTCGGGAGGGCTCCTCGGCGCCGGGAATCACGACCGTGCCGTAACCGCTTTCGAAGACGAGGCTGGAGCCGCCGGAACGCTCGAACACATGGTTAATCCAGCGGAACAACGCGCCCGTCGGAAGGATTCCGATCACGTTCGCCGTCCAGACGAACAGGAAGATCGTGCCGATCAGGGGGAGGAACGTGCGGCCGTCCTTCGGCCCCAGCGTGCCATAAACGACGTCTTTGAGGAATTCGACCAGCATCTCGACCAGGGCCTGGCGCCGCCCCGGCACCAACTTCGGCCGCCGCGCCAGCAGGCCGAAGAGAAGCCCGACCAGAGCGACCACCACCACCGTCATGAAGAACGTCTCATAGGTGTAGCCCCAGCCCAGCAGGTTGAGCGGCCAGGGAGGATCCCAGGAGAGGACCTGGTTCGGTATGCTGGGAAGCGCTTCTTCCATCAATGCCTCTTACGTCTGCACCTTATGCCGCCGGGCGTCCCGAACGGCCAGGATCACGGTGACGGCGTTGGCGATGAGAAGGCCGGCGGCGGTCGCCCAGAAATCGATGGCGGGCGTGGCGAACGCGGCAGCCAGCGCTGCCGTGCCAACCGCCAGCCGCATGATTGCCGCAAGGCTCGCCCGCCTTGCCGACGCGCCCCGGCCGATTTGCCGCAGCGTCCGGACTTTAATCCAGTGCGCGGCAAGGCTGGCGGCGCCGCCGAGCGCGAGACCCCCCGCCACGGGAGTGTAGCGCCCCGCGCCTGCGACGACGGCCCCAGCGAGCACGACCGCCACCAGAACACTTGTTCGGGCGACCCGGACCTGAAACGCCTCAAGCGCCAGATGGTTCCCCTCGCGAGTCATTCGCCCATGACCTTCATGATGATCCGGTATGAGTACCACCCGCCTCCGACGACGCCCGCGACGACACCGAGAATCGTCAGCAGGGGGAAGGTCCCCGTGACGCGGCTGTCCAGGAGCCAGCCCAGGAGCCACCCGGCCAGAATGGCGAGCGCCATGACGAACGAGATGCTCAACACCCGCATGGCGCGCCGCAATTCACGACGGTCGTTTTTGTCTCGCTCGGCCATGGGAGCCCACAAGATACCCGCACCGGCCGTGTCATCTTACTGGAGCGGGCCTATTATCCGGTATTCGGCCGCTTTCGTGAACTCTAAAATCCGCCTTGCGTATTTTCCGGAGGGGCAAGGCGTCAGGCAAAACCGTGCTGTGCTCAAAGGGGGAGCGCCACTCGCGGAACTCCTTCGCGCGGCAGATTGGGTTGTCCAGGCGGCTGGCTCGACCAGGCGAGAGGCCCGCCGCACAAAGGATTGCACAGGCCGCGTCGTGAAATCAATGCTGCTCTGGTTTGGCGCATTTCGAGGCGCTGGCCAGCGCCGCCTCGACCGTCGGGTATAGGTTGAACAGGCGGTCGAGACGCGAAATCTGCAGGAGGGTGGCGACGGCGCTGTGAAGATTCGCAAAGGCGATCCGTGCCCCGCGGGCCGCGTAATGATGGTGGACGCGAACGAGTGACGCCAGACCCCAACTCGACATGTAGGTCAGCCGCGTCAGGTCCAGGACGACGCAGCGGTAGCCCTCGTCCATCAGTTGGTACATTTTTTCGATGAATTGTCCCGTATTGGTGTAATCGAGGCCGCCGTCGAGGGCGAGGAGCGTCACGCCTTCCACGTCGCAAGGGCGCTGGAGGATTTCCATGAAATCCCTTTCCGAGATAGCCGTGGAGCCGTTACCAGCGTGTTCCATCCTACCGGCCTCGGATGGATTGTCAAAGCGAAATCCGCCGAAGCAGAGCGCCCGGTAGGGCGAAAAGCCTTGCCGGTTCGCCGGGGGGTTTCTACGATTGTCGGCAACATGGCCGAAGCGGAAAAGATTGAGCGGTTCTTGGCGAGGCCGGACGTCCGGCGCCTGTTTCGGTGGATGACGGCCCGGCGCCGGTCGGGGAACGGGCCTGCGTTGAGCGGGCAATGCCGGCTCAAGCGGTTCTTCGAGGCCTACGCCGAGGGACGGGCCCGCTGGTGGCGTCCCGAGTTCACCCTCCCGTATCTTTTGACCGAGTACGTTCGGCGCAAGACCGGCGCGACGCCCGAAACGCTGCGAAAGCGCGTCTTCGGCAACCCGGCGGTGCGCCACGGTCTGGTCGCGACGATCCGGAGCGTCGGGCGGCTGGGCCTCACCCAGCCCCAGCGGTTCGTCACGCCCCTGATGGTCGTCTGGAACTTCACCCAGGCCTGCAACCTCAAGTGCGAGCACTGCTATCAGGAAGCGGGCCGGCGCGCCGACGACGAACTCTCGTTCAACGAGCAGAAACGAATCGTGGACACCCTTGCCGCGCGCAACGTCGCGATGATTGCCTTTTCGGGCGGCGAACCGGTCATGAGCCCAACGTTCCTTCCGATCGCCCGCTATGTCGCCGACCGGGGGATGCATCTGACGGTTGCCACCAATGGGACGCTCCTCAGCCCGGAGAAGGTTCAGGCCATGGTCCAGGCCGGCGTCCGCTATGCCGAGATCAGCCTCGACTCGGTGGACCCGGCGAAACACGACGCCTGGCGCGGCGCTTCCGGATACTGGGAGCGAGCGGTCGCCGGCATCCGCAACGTGGTCGGAAATCCGGCCATCAAGTGCGGCGTCGCGATGACGGTGGTGCGGTGGAACCTCCGGGAGTTGGAAGCGGTGCTCGAGTGGTGCATTGCCGAGGGCGTCGATACGTTCTATGCCTTCAACTTCATCCCGACGGGGCGGGCGCGCCGCCTCGTGGACCAGGACCTGAACCCCGACGAGCGCGAGCACATGCTCGCCGTCTTGCAGCGGTATCTGGTGGACGGGCGGATCAGCATCATGTCGAGCGCCCCGCAATACGGCCGCGCGTGCCTCGAACTCGGCGACCCGACCGACCCCGTGAACACGGGCCACTACGGTTACGGCGGCGGGAAGATGACGCGGGTGCTCGCCCGCTACGTCGGCGGGTGCGGGGCAGGGCGGTGCTACATGGCCATCCAGCCGAACGGCGACGTCACGCCGTGCGTCTTCATGCCGATCACGGTGGGCAACTTCCGCACGCATTCCTTCGACGCGATGTGGAACCATCCCGTGATGGAACTCCTCAGGGACCGCGAGGACCGGACCGGCCACTGCAAGGTCTGCGATTACAAGTATCATTGCGGCGGCTGCCGGGCGCGGAGTTGGGGCTACTTCCGCGACCTTCGCCGCGCCGACCCCGGCTGCAAGTTCAACCAAACCGAGTGGGACGAGGTCACGCGCGCCGTCGAGCGGGCCGTCGAAGCGCCGCCGATTGAGGTGGCCGGATAGGAAAAGCGCGGCCCGGCTACGCGAAGTTTTCGGCTTCCTGCATGGCGATCTCGCACCACTCCCACAGGCGCTGCGGCTCGTGGCGGACCGTGCTGATGTCCTTCATAATCACCTCGACGACGCAGCCGCGCGCCTTGTCGAGGTCTTCGCGAAGGTTCTTGCGGGCCTCGTCGGGATTCCATTTGTCCCACGCGAGGACCGCCGGGTTGGGCTTCAGGGAGAAGACGTAGTCGGCGCCGATTTCCTCAGCCCCCTTGGCCTTGTCCGCCATTGGGCTCATGGAGACCTTGCGGAGGTTCGGAATCTTGCGGAGGATACCCATCTTCAGGTGAAGCGGCTCGCAGCAGCCGTAATAGGTCAGGCCGAAGCGCTCAAGCCACCGCATCTCGTGCTTCAGCGCGAACTCCCAGTGCATTTCGGGTGAGACTTCGGAAAAGATCTGGGGTGTCGCGCTGCCCCACAGGTCAATCGGCCGGACGTGCTTGGGGTCGAAGTCGGGCTGCGGCAGTTCGTCGGTATATCCGAACCCGCCGGAACCGGCGCCAACGTTCCCGTTGTTCAGGGCCAGCAGGTTCTGCTCCTCCCATTGGTTCAACCGTTGCAGATGAGCGTCAACGAGACGCCTCATTGCGGCATGGACCATCTCCGGTCGGAGGGCCAGGTCGGTGAGGGCTTCCTGGACCCCCCACCAAACCACCAACTCGTCCCACGGGGTAAACCAACATCCGGCGATGCCCCGCTGCTTGACCGGGATGATGCCGTCGAAGATCTCGCACATCTGCTGATACCGGCGCTCGCTCGCTTCGGCGTCGTGAGTCACCTCGGGCATTTTAATCTTCTCAATGTCCTCGGGCTTCGTGATTTGGGGGCGAAAGTGGCGGGACGTGATTGCCCCGGCACATTCGACACTTGCGACGTCGGCTTCCTCTTCCAGGCCGAACCCCGTATCGTGAATCACCAGTGGGCACCACAGACGCGGCTCGACGACCATGTCGGCGGGCATGTGACGCCACTGGTAAAGGGTCCGCCGCAGACCCCGCTCGACCTGGCGGCACCAGGAATCGGAGCACCCGAGCGCCAGTTCTCCGTCCACGTCCATTTCGGGCCAGGGGGTTTCATTAATCAAGACCAGGGGCCGGACTTTCTCCAGACCGTTCAGGCGCCGCCAGAGGTCGGCCTTTTCCTTGTGGACCGGGAGGGCGGCGATCTCGGCAATCTGTTTGCCGAGGTCGCGGAGGATCGTCTTGTCATCGTGCGAAACAGCCATGCGCGTCCTTCCTTTCACTCGGAGCCCCGGCACCACAGCGCCGGGGCCTTCTTCTCCGTGCCGGGCGCCCATTATAAGCCGGAGCCTGAGCGCTTCAATGCTGAACCGTCGCAGGGCTCACTCCAACCCTCTGGGATTTCCTTATTGCCCTTTGTCTGGTAAAAGAAACTCGCTACGGTCCGAGTTTGGCGTGAACGAAGAGCGACCGAAGCGGCGGAGGGCTGCATCGCTGGTCCTTGATCGACCCGGCGACCTCGATGCGCAGGGGGTCCACGTCATCCGGGATGAAGTCGGCGAGGTCGGCGTACTGGGTGTGCCTCCAAACGCCCTCGGCGGGGCTGAGTTCCGGCGCGTAGGGCGGAAGGCACTCGAAAGCGAAGCCGCTCCCCGCTCGTTCCGCCAAGTGCCGCGCGGCCCGTCTTGCTGCCGCCACCGCCGGATCGCGTCCTCGTCGTGTTCGCAGGCGCGGCTTCCCGGACACCTTGCGGCGCTCGGGCGCCGAGGCGAACAGGTGGCTCGACATATGGCACACGACGGTCTGCTTCGGCCGGCGGCGGTGACAAATCAACCCCACGCAGGCCCGATTGCCTTGTGCCATAGCAAGGGTCCGGGCGTAGAGCGCCGGACCCTTGCCGAACGGTCGCTTACGTGCCGTTATTTCCTTTTCCACCCGCTGTAGCGGACCCTGATGAAGAGCGCCTCGTCGAGGACGAGGATCTTTTCGAGCCGGAACAACCGGCCGTCGATGGGCAGATGCACGCGGATCGGCGTAGCACCTGCAGCGGCGGTGGCGGCCTCGGCTCGCGCTGCCGCCTGCTGCTGAAGCGCGGCGGCCGCCTTTTCCGGCTCCGCTCCGGCGGCGCCGAACAGGCTTCGGAACTGTTTGACGACCGTCAGCGGCCCCTCAATGGCCGGCTCGCTCGACCATGGCTTCGTGTATTTGCCTTCCTTCGGCAGGTAGAGGTTGACCATCAGATGGGTAATCGGCTCGCTGGCCTGCGGCAGTGTGATTTCCAGTTCGCCGGCCTCCGGGGGCTGTTCGCCCTTCTCAACATATACGACCTCGACCGGGAACGCCGCCAGGCCGCGGGAAGCGCCCTGTGAACGGACCAGTGGAATCAGGACGCGGCCCTGCTCGTCCCTGGCCGGCCGAATGGACCGCCCGCTGACGCTCGCCGACCAGATTTCGGCGCCCTCGGGCATCGCCAGGCGCAGGAACTGTTTGCGATTGTTCCTGACGTTATACACCACCTTGGTCAGGCGGCGGCCGTCGAGCGTCTGCATCGTCGTCGAGACGGCGGAGTCCACAATCGTCACGAGGACGTCCACGTCCTCGTGCTTCTTGATGGCCAGGGGGATGTCGAACTGCTCGACGACGTAGCGGTAGGCGAGAAGGATCGGCTGACGGGTCATCGCGAGCAACTCTGGCGGCAGTTCCCGGACGTCGATGGCCGTGGCGCCTTCGAGTTTCGGGCTCGAGAGTTCCACGTTCGCCAAGGCCACGACGCCGATGTGCCCCTTCTCGCGGACCACGTCGGCCGCCCGAAGCACCGGCAGCGAAACGCCGGCAGCCCGGACCTCGCCCGTCGGTTTTTCATACGTGATGCTCAGCGTGTACTTGCCGAGGGCCTCGTAACTCAGGGAGACGGTCAGTTCGTCGTCCGCGACGCGCCAGTCGCGCACGCGGTTACCGGTCACCTCCAGGATGCTCACGCCCTGGGGGAGTTTCAGTTTCAGGACGCGGACGCCGGTGTGCAGGATGTTGTAATCAACGCGTTCGCGGCAGACGAGGATGCCGTCGCCGACGGCCACGAGGGTTTTGGTCTCGGCATAAAGTTTCGGGGGGACCTTTTCGGCCTCGGGGATCGCCCGTTCCCAGGAGATCCGGACAGGCGCGCCGGCCGGCAGCGCCGCCACGACGTGCGTCACGCCCGCTTCCTGCCGCGTGACGACCGACTGAGCGTTCGCCACTTTCACGTCCACCTCGGCGTCGGCGACCCGCAACCTCAGGATGCAGGTTCCCGACGGCACGCGGTTGAAACTTGTCGTGTTCGCCCCGGCCGCTTCCGTCACCGCCGAAGAGAACTCCACCTTGACTTCCTTTGCACCGGTCGCGGCGGTCATCAACTCGTAATGGCCGCCCGACTGCCTCAGGTAGGCCTCCTCGGGCAGAACCGCCTCGTGAACGGCGACCGTCTGCGGCAGGAGCGGAATCGTCTTCCAGTCCTTCTCCTTCAGGATGTGGACCTGGAACGTGGCGTCGAAAATGGCGCCGTCCTTTGTCAACTCGCCCTCATACGTTGCGGCCGTGACGGCCCAATCGGTGGGCGGCAGCACCTCGGGCTCTCTTTTCTGCTCGATGCTCCATTCCAACAGCGCCTTGAACTCCTGCCAGGGAATGCGAACACGAGTGGCCTCGGTCACCTTTTCAATCTTGATGCCGAGCAGGTCCTCCACCTCTTCCCACTTGAGGGTGAAGATGCCCGGCTCCTCGGCCTCAGGCTTCGCCTCGTCCCAGCCGGTCACCTCCTTGAAGGTTTCCCACGGGAGGATGACTCGCCCTTCGGCGTCGCGGGGCAACTCCTCGTCGCCCTTGGGCGGCGCTCCGAGCGCCGGCCCGGCCGCGAGGAGCATCACCGCCAGCCCTGCCGGCACTATCCATCCTTTGGTTCTCATCGTTCTTCTCCTTCCCAAGTGTACTGTGTCGCCAGTTCCACCGGATCCTCAGGATCCAGCAACCGCTTCTCAAACTTCACGGTGTATCCGACGGCCGGAACCACCACCGCCGCCGGCACACCGGGGAATCGGATCTCCTCGGCCTCGGCCGACCAGTGCAGCATCCGGCCGGACTTGACCGCGGTCAGATACGAACCGTTGTCCACCAGCAGATAGTCCTCGTGGGCCACCTGGATGTCGTTATCGTTATAGGAGAGTGTGTTCGCGTCGTCGCCGGCGCGGGTCACGTCGAGGACGCCGCTGTTCGCCAGCAGCGCCTGCGTCCCGACCACCGCGTCCTGGTAGTATTCGCGAGGTGCCGAGGGAGGCGGTGCGGCGGCGTCGCGCTGCTCGACGTCCAGGAGGCCCAGCAACTGGCCCTCGTTGACGACGGCATAGCGGACGCCGCCCGTGCCCTCGACCCAGTTAATCCCCGCTGCCCGGGCCATCTGGCTGCCGATGAAAATGTTCCGCGACCCGACGCGAACGCGCTGGCCCACGTTGGCGCGAAGGCGGTCCAGAACGGCCTGAACCTGTCCCGCCACAACCGGATCATTCATGACGCGCAAATTGCCGCCGCTGAAGATCACCCTCGGCTCCGGCCCGGACGCGGCCACAGCCCCGTATCCTCCGTCTCCGCCCACCGTCACCACGGTCGTGCCGGAGACGTCCGGCCGAAGCGCCCACGAATAGTTGCGCGCGATGAACCCGGCCAGTTCTCGGCCGTTGGCTTCCTTGTCCGTGATGTCCTCGACATTCAGTTCGACGGTTTCGCGCCGCTGTTTTTCCTTCCGAACGGTCTCGGCGGAGTCGGCGAACTCGCGGCGAAGGTGGGTTAATTCTTTTTCAATAGCGCTTTGGGGTTCTCCTGTCGCAGGCACTTCTGTGACCGGCCGTCCGGGAACGGGTTTCGCCGCCCGGACGGCCGAGGCCGCGCGGGCCGCCACCTCCACGTCCTTGCCGACCGCTTCCATGAGGCGTTCGGCCTCGGCGACGCGTCCGGCTCGCGCCAGTCCGGCCGCCTGACGGGCCTGCGCCTTCAGGGCCTTGGCCCGCTCGACGACCTTGCGTTCCACGTCCCTGTCCGCGGCAAAGACCGCGGCGGGCACGGGCTCACCCTCGGCGGCCTTCCCCCCGGCCAGACGTTCTTGAAGTCCTTCCAGGCGCTCGACCTGCTGCTTGAGTTCGCTGGCCTCTTCCTCTGCGCTCGGTTCGGCGAAGGCGTCGTAACCTTGCCACGCCCCTCCGCCTCCCTTCCCCGGCAATGCCAGCCGCTGCTCGGCTAGGGCGGTGCCCCTCTCGACCTGGGTCGGCGCCGCGGTGGGAAGACGAGCCTCCGTGCCGTACCCAAAAAAACCGCTCCGTGCGGGCGGCTCTTCCTCGATAAGGACTTCCGCCAGGCCCTCCGCCTCCTTGCCGCCGACCTCCGAAATCGACGTTTTGAGTTGCTCAAGTCGGCCACGGAGTTTGCCGACTTCCTCGGCCTTCTTTCCGCTGCGCTCGCGGGCGTCCCGGAGGTACTTTTGGGCCTCGCGGAGGGTGGCGTGCTGTTCGCGCTCTTCTTCGCCGCGTTTCTGGAGTTCCGTCCCAAGTTGGACGGCCACTTCGTAGGCGGCTTCGGCTTGTTTTTCATCGCCCTCCCGAGCGGCCGCCCGACCATGGCCAAGAAGTTCCTGCTGGCGCTCCAGCATGGCCACGTTGCTCATCTGCTGGGCCCGCTGGACAGCCTTCGCGGCGGCTCGCGAGCCTCGGTCCACCCTGGCTCCCTCATCGCGGTCGCCCAACGCGATGTCCACGTTCTCGAGATACTTTTTGGCGTTGTATCCTTCGGTCGAATCCGGCGCAATCCGGATGGTCTGCTGGAACAACTCCCGCGCTTTCTCGTAATTGCCTTGATGGTAATAGTCCACGGCGGCGCGGTAATTGTTTTTGACCTGGAGGGTCAATGTCTGGTATTCCCATTGCCGCTTGCGCTCGAGCGCGGCGGTGTCGGGTCGTTCGGGTACCGGCGCCCGCGCCCCCATCATAAACAGGCCGCCAATCGCTTCAAGCAGGCCGGGCCCTTTTGGCTTGGGCGGCTCCTCGGCGGGCGCCGGCGCGAGATGCCCCCGACCGTATTCGAATTCCAGTTCGGCCGTCTCGCTCGACCACGTCTCGACCTCCCGTAGCACACCCCGCCACTCATCCAGCCTCATTCCCTTCGGGAGCATCACGGCGCACCGCGCGTAGGCGATCGGCAAATCGGCGCGCGGCAGCAGGAGGCGGAACGCACCCTTCCGGGAGAGCGGCTCGGCAGGCGTCACGTAAACCAGTTCCACGGGGAAACTGATGAGCCCCGCCGTCGTCAGGACACTTTTTTCGAGTGGCACATAGATGCCGGAGCCGGGTCCGCGGGCCAGGTTCGTCTGCTGCTCCGAAACCCGCGCCACGACCAGGCGCGCCTGAGGCGGCAAATCGACCTTCATATACTGCTGGGTGCGGTTGCGCACCTCATAAATGACCTTCGTCATCACGCGGCCGTCCGGGCGATAGAGGACCGTGTAAAGGGCTGAGTCAATCAGCGTCTCGCGGATGGGAAACTCGGCCATCGCGACCAGGTCAATCCGCGCCTCCCAGAAGTCGGGCCGCAGCCGATAGGCATAGACCGGCGGCGCGGCCAACAGGCCGCGCGTCTGGTCCGGCAGGTCGGCCAGCGCCATCGGCTCCAGACCGGGGCTCTCCAATTCCAGGATAACGGCCTCGCCGCCGCCGGCAATTGCCAGCGTCCCGCCGCCGTTTCGCGCTCCGGCCACACCGAACGCCGGCAGCGACACGCGGCCGGTGGCCGGGCGCGGCGACTCGAACGAAACGGCCAGCCGCGTCCGCTGGCGGATCGCGCCGCGAAGAAAAATGCGGACCCCGTCTCCCGGGGTTTGCACCTCTCGGACGTCGGGGCCGGTGACCTCGACGCGGTCGGCCCGCGGGGGGAGCGTGAGGATCAGTTCCTCGGCCTCGCCGCCCCACAGGCGTAAATCAAGAATGGCGCGAACCTGATGCACGCCCTCGGCCAGCGTCCATCCGACGTGCGATTCCGAAACGATTTGCGCCTTGCGGCGGACGGGCGGCTGCGGCGGCCGCCACGTCACCGCCAGGCGGTCGCCGGGGACCAGGCCCACGGAGCCCTGCGTCCCATTGACTTCCTTGTCACCAACGATGGGCAGCGGCGAGCGGGAAAAGCGAACTTCCCACACGCCGTTCGACTCGACGGCCCCGACCGTCCACGCCGCCGGGGGCGTTGCCCAATCGGCCGCATGAATGTCCCCTGTGAGACGAGCCTTCAGCGGCGCTTGGGCCGCGACGCGATACCGGCCGGGCTCGGGCGGGTCCAGGTAGAACCAGCCGTCGTCGCCATGACGCAACTCAAAGGGCTCGCCGTCGAGCGTCGTCTCGTTCCAGGCCAATGCGTCGTGAAGCAGCGGCAGCGCCTTGGCCTCTTTCCCCAACAGGACGACGATGTCGAAGTCCGCTCCGAGCGCTGCCTCTTCGCCGGTGACGGCAACCCGGTACGTCGCTCGTTCGATCCACACGGCTTCGGGCGGCTCCGGCGGGACGGGCCTGGCGCTCAGCGCCCTGACATACTCCTCATACACGTCGGCGGGGATTTCGACCTGGACATTCGGCCATTCGGGCTTGCGACGAAGGATTTCGCGGACGAGATCGGAGCGCAGCGTGGCTTGCGCGGCAGGCGCTGCCGCGCAAACGATTATGAGCGCGAGTGAAAGAAAAGGTCTCTTCATGAACGCATCATAGCCGGACCGTGCCGGACCGTTCGATTCGCCTCCCTTTAGTAGACATCGGCTACCGGGAAAAGTTCCAACAATTTCGCGGCGGTTTCGGGCCGCGGTCACGCACGGGGGACATCCCTTTCTCTAGACGGGCGGCAGGCCGGAGGCTTCCTCCGCGACGGCGGGCGCGGCTTCGACAACATGCATCCGCCGCCACCGGCCGCCCAGGAAGCGCCGCCACATCACGACGCCCAGGACGCTCACGTATAGCGCGACGACGGCCCACGCGCCGAGGCTGCCCCACTCGGGACGAAGCGTCGTAACGAGCGCCCCCCCGCCCACGCCCAGCCCCCACGCCAGAGCAACCTGCATCACGCCCGGCCAGAATGTGTCGCCCGCCCCGCGAAGGGCCCCGATGAAGGTGACGCTCAGCGCATCAAACGCCTGGACCACGAGGATGACCAGAAAAGCGGTCGTCGCAATGTGCTGAACCGCCGGGTCGCCGGCCTGATTGAAGAATGCGACCAGCGGTTCGCGCGCCAGCCACAAGACCAGCCCCACCGTCACCATGTAGACTTCGATGAGGATGAGGGCGGCATGCGCCCGCCGCCACGCCACGCCGGGCCGGCCCGCACCGCAGTACCGGCCGACGAGGGCTGTGTTGGCGGCGCTGACGCCGAGGGCTGGCATGAAGCACAAGTGAAAATAGCGATTCAGAATGGCGGCGGCATCCAGGTGGGGCTTGCCGAACCGGCCGATGATGACCCCCATGAACACGAGCCACATCAGAATCTCGCTGAGGAACATACCGCCCGCCGGCGCGCCGATGCGAAACAGGTCTTTCACTGCCCACCACGAGAGGCACAACGACCGTCGGACGTGAAACCGCCTGGCGACCGGCCCGACGAGGAAAAAGGCCAGAATAATGAGGGCCTCCACGCCGCTTCCGATCACCGTGCCGAGGCCCGCCCCCGTCAATCCGAGCGCCGGAAACCCCCACTTGCCGAAAATCAGGACGTAGTTGGCGAGGATGTTGACCCCGTTTCCGACGGCGCCGGCGGCGAGCGGCACAACGGGCTTATGAATCCCGATGAAAAACGATCCGACCGCCCGCGCGCACAGGATGAGGCCTACGCCTCCCATCAGGACCTGGAAATATCGGGTCTCGAGGGCTTGCACTTCCGGGCTGTGCGGAAACAAGGCGAACAGAGCCGGCGCGAGCGGAATGAGCGCCGCCAGAAGTGCCCACGCCGACAGAGCGATCCAAATCCCCTGCCAGCCGTAAACGGCTGCCCGGCCTGGCCGGCCGGCGCCGAGGTTCTGGGAGGCGTAAGTATTAACGCAGGTCAGGACGCCCATGAAGAACGTCGCCGAGACGAATGCCGACATCCCGCCGATGAACTGCGCCCCCAGGACACCCTTGCCCAATTCGGCCACCATGCGCGCATCGACAAACTGCATGACCGTCAGGCTGACCATGTTCAGGACGCTGGGGACGGCCAGGCGGATGACCTCGCCCATGCCCCACCAGGGGGCGGGATCGCGGTCGAGGTCCATCAGGCGCGGCGACTCATTGTTGGTCATCGGCCGGCTCTCATTGAAGGCGGCAATGGCCCGCCAGTATAGCGGCG
>Ga0209986_10003968_pt1 | contig 12737 bp, 11 predicted proteins | sample BlataG_FD_183168 | JGI IMG/M metagenome (GOLD analysis project Ga0209986, IMG submission 183168) | Deep subsurface microbial communities from Black Sea to uncover new lineages of life (NeLLi) - Black_00105 metaG (SPAdes) (version 2) | ecosystem: Environmental > Aquatic > Marine > Oceanic >...
GTTGTTGGCCAGTGTTCTGTTCATTGCTTGAGCTAGTATCTTCAGTTGAGACATGAGCTGTCGGAAGGTATCAAAAGTGAGCGATTGAGGGCCGTCTGCAAGTGCCTGGTCGGGTTTAGGATGGACTTCAATCATCAATCCATCGGCCCCAGCAGCTACTGCTGCCAATCCCAGGGGAGATACTAAGTACCATTTCCCAGTGGCGTGGCTTGGGTCAGCTATAATAGGCAGATGGCTCATTTTTTTGATAATGGGAATAGCGCTAATGTCCATGGTATTACGGGTGGAGGTTTCGAAAGTTCTAATACCACGTTCACAAAGGATAAGTTGTTCGTTCCCTTGAGCTAAGATATACTCGGCAGCTAACAGCCATTCTTGAATGGTAGATGACAAACCTCGTTTGAGCATTGCCGGTTTTCGGGTTTTTCCCACTTCGTCGAGCAGAGGGAAGTTTTGCATATTGCGTGCCCCAATTTGAAGGATATCGGCGTAACGTGACACTAGTTCGACGTCGCCGGGCGTCATTACCTCGGTGATGATAGGTAATCCAGTTTCCTCGCGTGCTTTTGCCAGAAGTTTTAGCCCCTCTTCGCCCAAACCACGAAAATCATAAGGCGAAGTGCGTGGTTTAAATGCTCCGCCACGCAGTACTGTAGCACCATTTGCCTTTACCTCTCTGGCTATTTCAAGAACCTGCTGTTCGCTTTCTACGGTGCAGGGTCCAGCCATAATAACCAGCTCATTACCGCCAATGGTAATGCCATTTACCTTGACTTCAGTATTTTCCGGGTGAAATTCCCGGCTGGCAAGCTTATAGGGTTTGCTAACAGGAAGAACATCTTCGACACCGGGTAATAATTGCAGTATATACCGGTGATCAGTAGTAACTTTGCCCACTGCACCTATGATTGTATACTCAGTTCCTGTTGATATGTGCTCCTTTAACCCTAGTTCTGTGATTCGCTTAACAACTGATGCGATTTCATATTGACTGCAGTTGGGCCTCATAACTACTATCATGCTTTGTCTCCCGATATTACCGATTTGCCTTCTTTCAGTTTTTTAGCTTCTCCTAGGTAAATATGTTTTATCTCCTCAGCGGTTTTGTCAGTATTTATAAGCATTAAAACCCTCAGGCAGCGAGACAAACCGTTGGGAACGCTCATCTCATGTCCGCACAGTAATGCGAGGTGCTGTGGCCAATTCAATTCTCGTGTCGCTGCTGCCGGGAACTCAGCACTTAAATCTGTTGTGGTAGAAAAAAGAACAGCAGCTATATCGGCCATTTTAATATTATTGGCCTGTATTATCTCCTTGAGCAGCTCTTTAGTTGCACTTATGATGCTCTCCCTGTTATTTACTGGAACTGTGATAGCACCTCTAACGCCTCGGCAGTACAATTTGATATTCTCCTTTTTAACATTGACCTAATAGACTATCCTATTTGATTCCTATCGTCAAGGATAAGTCTCTTTCGTGTCGAAGTTCTATAATTTTGTCATCCTTCAACTGTTCTGTTGTTCTGTGAATATGTCACCCCATGAAGGAGAAGGTGATATTGAACAGGAAAGAACAGGGTTCAATTCCCCTGATTCTCTAATGAAAATGGGTGACCAGCATTTTCAAAATGAGGCAGGTAGTTTTCAGTTGCACCCATTTCTTGAATCCAGCCATTTTCCAAGCCCAGTGATTCAACCAGTTTAATAACTTCTGTATACTCCGAGGGGTATATTGTACGGCGCAGCTCTGGGAAATGGAGTGACAGGTGAGTGGGGTAGTATTGCGACATAATACTCATAGTAATCCTGGGAGAAACCTCGCGAACCAGCCAGGCGAGTGAATCCCGGCTACCCGCCAACCCATTGGGAAGGATGAGATGGCGTATGATTAACCCCCTCTGAGCTAATCCAGAGTCGTCCAACACGAGTTGGTCTCCTACCTGTCGATACATTTCAAGTATAGCTTGGCGGGCTCGTGTTACATAATCGCTGGTATTGGAAAACCTTGCTGCCCAGAGGTCGGACGCATATCTTAAATCAGGCAAATATATATCCACGATCCCATTCAGTGCTTGAATCGACGCTATGGAGTCATAGGCATTAGTGTTGTAAACTATAGGCACCTTGAGCCCCATAGGCACCGCTTCTATCATAGCTCTAACCAGTTGCGGCACAAAGTGAGAGGGTGAAATAAAGCTGATGTTGTGACATCCCAGTTCGTTTTGAAGATATACCATGCGTTCAGCTAGAGCATGGAGATTCATCTCCCTGGAAGCTTGGTGCTCTGAATCCTGACTGATGTGATAATTCTGACAGTAAGCACACTGCATATTGCAATTTCCAAAGAAGATAGCCCCGGTTCCGGTGGTGCCTGAGATAGCCGGCTCCTCGCCATGATGGTCACAGGTGGCGGAAACCACAGGCAGGTATCCAGAATGACAAAACCCGTGCTCATTTCTTAGGCGATTGATATGACACTCCCTGGGACAGATGTCACACGATGCCAGCCGTATTTCCAGTTCTTCAGCTCTGCGTTCGAGCTCGCCACTGTGAAATAATTCCAGGTATGAAGGTTTCACCTTATGCCTCTCTATGCTATTCCACTTCGATTATCTATTTATCAGGTCTATTTGTACAGGTACTCATATTATTTAATAAAAACCTGTCCAATATCATAGCAATAGGGAATTCCATTCCAAATTGGAAAAATTACAGTTCTCTGGTAGCTCATGTCTAACAGGCATTACACTCCCTTAGCCTTCAATGAGAGCCATAACCGAAGTGCCTGGACCTGCATATGTGGATGTGGCACAACCCAGCCTCGTGATGAGGATATGCTCCTTGGGGACTAAGAATTCCAGGCGTTTGGCAAGCATCTGTGCCTCTTCAGGCACAGTTGAATGGGCAATCGCTATTTCTGTTACATTTGGGATGCTTTTTGCCCACCGTTGAAATCGATTCAGAGCCATCGCTTGCCCTATGACATATGCGGGGGAATGTATTTTACCACCATCATAGACTTCTCCCAGCATCTTAATTCCTAAGGCCATACTTATTCTACCTAAGAGAGTCAGTCCTTTCGTTAGACGAAAGCGTCTTCCCCTGAGTATGTAACTAAAATTATCAATCTTGCCGAACAGGTGAATTCGCGGTGTGATTTGATGTATTACATCAATAATCTGGCTCAGGTTCTTGTTTTCCTGGGCAGCTCTGGCAGCAGCCATAACCATGAGCCCTAAGCCTATGGAAACTGAATTGGAATCTATTACTTCCACATGACACTTATTCCCTATGTAGCCGCTAGCTAGCTTTGCTACACCGTAGGTGCCGCTGTATCCAGGGGAGAGGTGGATAGAGATTATCTGGTCAGTTTCAGTAGCCAGGTCGTTATAAACTGTGATGAAATCGCCCGGGGATGGAGTAGAGGTTTTAGGTGTCTCGTGACTATGAATTAATTCATGGCATACTCTGTCGGTGGTAAGGTCTATGCCGTCACGATAAGTCTCAGCACCGATTTGGATATATAGCGGCACTATAGTAATGGAGAGCTGGCGAGCTATTTGAAAAGGAATATCGCAGGTGCTATCAGTCACTATTTTAACCACTATAGCTGATCCTCCCGGTGGGGGTGAAGATTTTTACGTAACCTAATTATATCATTGTAGAAAATCTAGTAATTCAGATATATAAAGATTCAATGAGCAACTAATGCTACCTATTCTAATAGCTTAGAATATGCTTAAATTTAACTGGTCATCATTGGTCATTTATCACTGGAATAAATATGGAGAAGAAAGCTATTAGCAAAAGGAAGCTGTACAATTTCCTGGACAAACTCAGTATCAGCCCAGGGGATTATATGACCCTATATATGAATCCTCTCTCCTTTCAACATTATTTAAATGAACTATCACTAATACCTGAATGCAGCATATACATCGATGAAATCAGTGAATTGGTTAATACCGAATCCGCTACTAAAGAAATTGAGAAATACAGCACGGGATTAGCCGTATTTTGGCAGAAAGCTGGAAACAGGTGCATGGTGTTACCGCCATTCCCTATTACTAAGGACAGGGCTTCTCTGGGTAAGATTGATACCTCAGTTCTATACGAAGCACTGGAGAGGAAATACACTATAGGAGTTGTGCTGGTGGCTTGGGGTTCCTACGCTATAGGGATTTTCTGTGGTGATAATTTGGTGGAATCAAAAGTGGGAACAGGGTATATCCACAAGGAGCATAAAAAAGGGGGCAGCAGTCAGAAAAGATTTGCCAGAAGAACCGAGGAGCAGAAAAAGGATTTTCTAAGAAAAGTCGGCAATAGAATTGATGAGAGGTTTAAGGATTATGGCCTGGATTACATCTTCTTCGGGGGGAACAGACTAATTAGCAAGCCGTTACTAAGGGAGTGTGTATATCTTAAAGCGGAAGCATATAAAATTTCTGGCAGAATTCTAGATGTAAGGCATGCGGATAGAGAGGCTTTGGATAATAGTTTAGGGGCAATAATGAAATCACTAATACTAATTTACTGATGGAATTTATAAACTCAGTCCAAGGAGAGTCATTATCACCTATAGCCACCCAGAATTCCTGGCTTACCAATCTTCAGATAAAAAACCCAGGGGAAATTGGGGTATTTCCCCAATTTCCCCTGAATACTTAGTAGCCTTATATTTTACTAAGCTTTGCCTATTCTAAATACTTTAGTCCCACAGGCGGGGCAAACACCCTGTACTGCTGGTCTACCATTCTTAAGTGTAATCTGCCTTGAATCCCTTATTTCGACCTTCCTCCTGCATTTCATACAATAAGCCGTTGCCATAATACCCTCCTTTATTTTTATATTTATTATAAAATTACTACAGTGGTCTAGCTTTGTCAATAGTTTAAAGACAATTTTGACAGAAAAGCCTCATTTTATTGCTCAGAGGCTAAATTTTCCCTAGATTTCTAGCGAAAATAATTCTGATTGCCACTAGAATTACTAAACCCGAGAAAAGAATAGCCTTTCTCATGCCAGGCATAGGTTTCCAAAAGCCTTGCCAGGCAGAATCCAGCACTTCTCTCAATCTGATGTCGGGAATCTGAAAAAGTCTCTTGCCTGTTTCGGGGTCCAATTGGTAAAATTTAACTTCAGGATTCTCAAGGGAAGTATCCTCTTTGCCTGCATAATCCACCCATACATGGATGGGTGAGATATTGAGGCGATAAGGGATGTTCTCCGCCTCAAAAACTGAGGCCAGCACTAATGCACGTGCTTTACAATCGCCCTTTCCCTTCTGTAATACCTCTTCAGTAGTAGGGAAATACCATGGCATGCCATAAACCTCCCAATCATAGTGATAAGGTATTTTTTCTAGAACAGTTTCTGCTATAGCGGCAGGGTTGGAAGGGAGGTCAGGCAGTGTGGATTCAATAGCACAGGGATCAATATCCGGCTTAAAAGTCCTTTGAACACTGATAATTAGGTTTAAAGGGTTGGGGTATAGCACAAAGAGAACCCAGAGTGCTATTAGCAAGGGAAAGTATCGCTGGAAAATTCTCATATTGGGAGTTCTCCTGCTAATACTAAAACTCGTTCTTATTGCTTTTCTCGCCTGATATATCCTCCACATTTACAACTATTCCCTTCTCTTTGAATCCAGATTTATTGAGGGTTCTCTTGTTAGCATGGCACTCAAATATATAATTATCTTCTGACTCTGCTTATCCAGGATATTAATCACCACTGGGTATTATATACAATTACCATTTAATTAAGCTCTTTGTCATTTGGGGTAGTGAAGCATATAATTTTACACCGTTAAGTGTGGTAAACAACGATAGCTATTTTTTATAGGCTATTAATACAGTAGTAGATCAAAAAGGAGTGAGAACATGAAAGCTATTGGTATTGTTGGCAGTCCTAGAGAGAATGGTAATACTGAAGCTATTACCAGACATGCCCTGACGGCAATAGGGGAAGAAGGGATAGAGACGGAGCTTATAAAGTTAGCCAACCTAGATATACGTCCCTGTAATGCTTGCTTGACCTGTAAGAATGAAGAGAGCTGCCCTATAGATGATGACTTATTTCCGATATACACGAAAATGAAGAAGGCCGATGCTATTATATTAGCTTCACCAGTTTACTTTAGCTCAGCAACATCGCTATTGAAGGCACTTATGGAGAGGGCTGGTTATCTTGCTTATAATAATGGTAGACCATTTGAACGGAAGGTGGGTGGGCCTTTAGTAGTTGCCCGCCACGCTGGCCAGAACTTTACCCTGGCTCAAATTACCTACTGGTTTCACATACTGGGATTCTATGTGCCTGGTTCCACATATTGGAATATTACTTTTGGCGGAAATAAGGGGGATGTGGGAAAGGACCTGGAAGGGCTTGCCACTGTCTGGAATTTCGGTAAGAATATTGCATTTCTAGTGAAAAAGCTAGAAAGATAGCAATAATGCATAACTGGAAAGCTTGTAAGGCTGAAGGATTATTTTTTCTATTGAGCAGTAAGTTCCGCTAGTTGGTTGAGTACAACCTTCAATGCGTCCATTTCTTTACCGTATCCAGCCCAATCACCTGCCCTGAGATACTGCTGAGCATTGTCATAATGCTGCTGAGCCTCATTAATTAGACTGGTTATCTCAGTACTTAACACCTCCTCTGGTTCTGCTGGGGTTGTTGGTTCTGTAGCGGGTTCAGCAGGAAGTGTCTCTGTACCGAAAATAGCTACCAGGCATTGCTTCAATGTGGGCTCCATGGCTATCTGGTCACCAGCGGCAACAATGACCCTTTTTAGCTCTGGAAGTCCACCGGTCTCTGCCTGAAGAAAAACCGACTCGACATATAGATTGGATTTGCCTAATGGAATCAGTAGCAGGTTGCCGCGAATTACTCGAGAACCACCGCGACCCCACAGAGCAAGCTGCTCGGTAATTACAGTATCCTGCTGAATTCGGTTCTCGATCTGACTTGGACCGTACACTAGCCGTTCCTTGGGGAAATGGTAGGCAAGAAGCTTTCCATAATTTTCTCCATCGCAGCGGGCAGCAAGCCAGCCAATGGTATTATTTTTATTTACTGGAGTGAAGGGTAATATGAGCATGAACTCCTCTTTCTCCTCGTCGGGAAGGCGCATAATGATATAGTAGGGGTCCATAAGCTGTTCTCCACCGGCGTAAATCTCTCTGGGCACAGCCCATAGGTCCTCCTGGTTGTAGAAAACCCGGGCGTCACTCATATGATAGCTCTGGTAAACTGAGGCTTGGATATCAAACATGCCCTCGGGATAACGGAGGTGAGCGCGTAAGTTCTCTGGCATTTGCTCTATGGGGACGAACAGTTTGGGGAAGATGGCCTGGTATGTCTGTATTAGAGCATCATCTGGGTCAGCAATGTAAAAAGTGGTACTACCATTATAGGCGTCGATAACAACTTTAACGCTATTTCGAATATAATTTAACCCGCTACCAATGGGCTCAGAATAGGGATAACGGTCGGTGATGGTATATGCATCCTGAATCCAGAACAATCTTCCATCTAATATCACCAGATAAGGGTCATCATCCAGCTTTAAAAATGGTGCCAGATGATTGACTCTCTCGCTGATGTTTCTATAATATAGTATTCTACTTTCGGGGGTTAATGCACCGCTTATAAGTATATTAAAGTCAGTTAATTGCCATGCATAGACCAATCGACGAATGAAACTGCCGATGACAACTCCATCCTTTCCTTCATAATAACCATAAATGTTCTCTTCGCCCATGGGATAGTCGAATTCCTGGGTCTCTGTATTCACAATTACATAATTATTGGTCTTTTCCCCGAAATATATCTGAGGCTGCTCTATGTTGAAGTCACCAACAGGAGGTATATCCTTTACCAGTAGTACCGGTAATCCCTCCGGGCTAATCTCGGTGACAGGGCTCAGGGCAAGACCATAGCCGTGGGTGAACTGTAATCGGCGGTTGATCCAGGTCTGTGCCTGTCCTGCCAGTTTCTCTGCGGACAACTCTCGGGCTGATAGCATGACCTGCCGATATTCGTCATCGATGAAATAGCGGTCGACATCGACATCATGGAAGTCATAATAGAGCCTGATGGCCTGTATCTGGTTATAGGTGTCCTTTAGTGGGCGATGGTCCCAGAGCCTGATATTGTCGATAGTCTCAGCATTTTGTGCTATATCCTGATAACTGGGTATCTTCTCTGCTGGGAAGGATTTCTCCTCTATCTGGCTCAGAGAGAAAGCCTCTCTGGTGTATTGAATATTATACTCTATGTAGGGTTTTTCACGAACTAGCTCGTTAGGTTCCACTTGAAAGCGCTGTACCAGAGCGGGGACTATCCCCCCTGCGATGATGGCAACTACTATCCATCCTCCAATACAATAGAAGACCCTGCGAAAGTTGTGCTGTAACAGGGAAGCCATAATAATTCCCATACACACAAGTACTACCGCAACAAGAATCCACTGGGCTGGAAGCTGAGCATGCATATCAGTATAACTGGCTCCAAAGGCTACCCCCCGGGCAGAGAAGACCAGTTTCCAGATACCAAGCCAGTAACCCCAGGCAAAAAGAGCAAGTATGACCATGGCCAGCCCGCCGATATGGGCTAGTACCGGTTTGGTAACGTTTAATCTGAATCGCTGCGTCCCATAGCCTAGAACATACATTACGACACTTCCAATGAGGGTGACTATCAATGCGCCCAGGAACCAATCTCGTAGAAAGTGAAGGAAAGGTAATGAAAACACATAGAAGCCAATCTCTTTATGGAAAACAGGATCGTCGATGCCAAAGGGTTGCTGGTTGAGGAATTGAAGTATGCCCTCCCAGTTACCCTGGGCTGTACTACCAAATATCAGGCTTAGAAACACCGTTCCTATGATAATGCTTGCCTTGGTTATCGGTTGTGGGTGGTGTGCTATGTTCCAGGGCCAAAAACGTGTGCCACTATTGGGTAAAAGTCGTGCAGCCAGCACCAGGTTCCCTAGAAATATAATGAAGAAGATAATAGCTGCAGAGAAAAAGATTAGTACCCGGCTTTTTATAATAGTAGCGTAGACACTGCCATAGCCCAGGCTGCTGAACCATAACCACTCTGTGTAAATTCCTTTTAATATACTAAGAACGATGAATAGAATTATAACCACGGCTATGATTATGAGAGCTCTAGGATGTCCTCTTCGCCGCACATGCTCTACAGGCTCATCGCCTCTGTTTTCGGGAAACCACTTCTGCCATTTCTTAAAATCAAATGAACTCATTTTGTTCTCGGCAAACTTTATTAACCATACCCTGTTGTAATTATATTGTTAGCTAACTTATGTTTCATTTGAGTTCTTGGACAAGCTTGATGTCAGTTTCAGTAACACGGTAGCAGAACTCAGCGATATTAGTCAATTTAGCTGTTTGACATGTGACGTGTTTGGTAAAAAATTATTCCAGCAAGGGTTTGGTTCATGCCATTGCTCACCAATAATTATTTCAGCTATACTAATCATGTGCCAGCGTAGCTCAGCAGGTAGAGCAGCGCTTTCGTAAAGCGCGGGTCGGGGGTTCGAATCCCTTCGCTGGCTCAGTTATTCCTCATAATTTATAAATGGGGTGGTAAGTTATAATTCGAAACGGGATTTGGAGTTAAGATGAGTAAATTTGTTGATAAACTAAATAACCTCTCCAGGATTTCGGTAGCACCAATAGGTTTTCATGCAGTTAAAGGCAAACAGGAAGGGTCGCCGATGTTGATTGTAGCTGATTTGACTGGAATGGATATCGGGAGCATTGGGTCTATTGCTGGTGGTGATGTGGATGCTGGACTGATATGGGAGCAGGGCCTGGGAGTTGGAAATATAAAACGAATGATTAAGGCTATGGAGGGTATTCCTTTTGGGATGGTTATAAAAGAGGAGAATAAAGAAAGAATCAGTAAGATTGCTATCCTGGGATGTGATTTTATAGTTTTTGATATGAAAGTATCTGCTGAAGCACTGAGGGGAGAAGGAGTTGGGAAATTTTTAATGGTAGAGCCGTCCTTAGATTTAGGTCTGGTCAGAGCTATTAATGTGATTAACATAGATGGCGTATTCATTAATACAACTGAGGAGTCATTTATTACTGTAGAGCACTTGCTTGTTTGCCAGCGTTTCAGTGAGCTATTGAATAAGCCACTTATAATAAATTTACCTTCTCTAATAAGCGAAGCCGAACTTGGCAATTTGTGGAAAGCAGGGGTAGATGGGGTAGTTGTTCCTCCGGCACAAACCATGGAAGCCGTTGCTAAGTTAAGGGGAATGATTGATAATTTGCCCAAGGGAGTTAATCGCAAGCGGGGTAGGCTAGTGGATGTAGCACTCCCTTATTATACAGGAGACATTGCGGTTGGGGAGGAGGAAGAAGAAGAAGAAGAAGAGTAAATCTAAGCCAAGTCTGCATTTGTCCCCAATACTCTATGGATATAAACCTCAGCTTATTTCTGTTATCTGGAGTTGGTATTTCCATTACTGTTATTTTAATACCCGGACCCATAACTGCTGCCACGATAGCCAAAGGTTATAGTAACCGGAATGCTGGTATCATGATTGCAGCAGGGCATGCAGTTGTTGAGATACCACTTATAGCTGCGATTTATCTGGGATTTGATTGTTTTATTAGTGCTCCTCAGGTTGTGAAGGCCATATACATTGTGGGTGCGCTGATGCTATTTTACCTTGGGTTCAAGATGCTTCGAAATGCCAGCAATGTATACATAAAGGAAGGAGGTCTCCCTACCAGCTCTTTAATCACAGGCATTGTATTAACAGGTACTAACCCTGCTTTTTATTTATGGTGGGTGTTTATAGGTATGGCTTGGATAGTTGGAGCTACTAAATTTGGACTTAAAGGTATTATTCTTTTTACCGTACTGCACTGGCTTTGTGACCTGGCGTGGTGTGAGTTTCTTTCAGTGGGTGCTTTTAAGTCAAGGCACTGGTTAAGTCTGAAGGCGCAAAGGATTGTGTTTAGAATCTGTGCCTTGGTATTGATTGGCTTTGGGGCATGGTTTGGTATTAACGTATTTCTTTGAAAGCTGGTAAGGTCAAGGGGTAACTTGAGTTGCCTGGAAGTATTTGCCTTCCGTTTTAATAGAGGGGGCAATAATCATCTCGACCTTATGCATATCTTTAATGTTTCTGGCACCACAGACTCCCATGCTGGTGTGAAGGGCACCAACAAGATTTTGAGAACCATTGGTAACAGATGTTGGGCCAAAGAGAATTTGTTTTAAAGGAGCAGAAATGCCAACTTTTATTCGGGTACCTCTGGGCAATGCCGGGTGGGGATGGGACATTCCCCAGTGATAACCTTTGCCGGGTGCTTCTGAAGCCTGAGCCAGTGGTGAGCCAATCATAACGGCGTCAGCGCCGGCGGCAAATGCTTTACATAAGTCACTGCCAATGCGTATACCACCATCGGTTATAACTGAAACATATTTACCGCTTTCTTTGAAGTAAGTTTCTCTGGCAGCAGCACAATTCATTGTTGCGGTTATTTGCGGCACACCAACTCCAAGGACCTCTCTTGTAGTGCAGGCAGCTCCGGGACCAACGCCGACTAGAATACCATCGATTCCTGTTCTTATCAACTCTAACGCAGAGCTGTAGCTACAGCAATTGCCTACTATGATGGGTAGAGACATCGACTTATGTAGTTCAGATAGGATAAGTCCTTGATAACTCTTGGAGATATGCTTGGCGGTGGTGACTGTGGATTGTATTACCAGTATATCAATTCCTGCCTCTTTGGCCATAGGAGCCAGTCGCTTAGCATTGGCTGGGGTTAGTGATGCGGAACAGGTAACACCACCTTGTTTTATTGTACTGATACGTTCACCGATGAGTTTTTCTTTTATGGGTGTTGAGTAAATCTTTTGAAGAAGGGATGTGACCTCGGTTTCGGGAGTTTGGGCAATTTGGTTAAGAACTTCATCGGGGCTTTCGTAGCGGGTCTGCACTCCTTCGAGGTTAAGAATTGCTAGTCCACCGAGCTTACCAAATTTGATAGCGAAGGCAGGGTCGACGACAGCATCCATGGCTGAGGCTAGTATGGGAACGGAAAATTTGAAATTTCCTACGGTGAAATGTGCGTCGGTCTGGTCAGGGTTAATAGTTGTATCACCTGGAACGAGAGCTACTTCATCAAACCCATAAGCTCGCAACATTTCTTTGAATGCAGGCTGAGGCATTATTTCTCTCCTGTGGGTAATTGTTGCAAACTATACAGGGATGAAAACTTGGAGTCAAGACATAGTCGGTTCTCATCGAGTTGTGAAGAGACAAAATGACAAAGGTATTGACAGGGAGGAGAGCTGGTGATGTAATTTAGTTTGCGGTAGACTGTAGATGTTGAGGCTTAGAGGTGAAGTGGGGGATGAGTTTCGTTATTGAGGAGGTTAAGAATCATGCCAGAAGATTTAATCAGCGTACTAGCTGATCTAAAAGAAGAAGAAGCTCTGAAAATTACCCAGAATAGATTGAGTGCTGGAGATGACCCTCTCGGCATACTGAGCGATGCCAGATGTGCCATGGAAACCGTCGGTAAGCGTTTTGCTAGCGGTGAGTATTTTATCCCAGACCTGGTATATTCAGGTGAGATTCTGAGGAGAGTGAATGAGATGGTTAAGCCAAGCCTGAAAAAGGAAGGTGAGGTTAAAAGGTTGGGGAAGATCGTTCTTGGCACTGTTGACGGGGATATA
>Ga0209986_10003969_pt1 | contig 12736 bp, 14 predicted proteins | sample BlataG_FD_183168 | JGI IMG/M metagenome (GOLD analysis project Ga0209986, IMG submission 183168) | Deep subsurface microbial communities from Black Sea to uncover new lineages of life (NeLLi) - Black_00105 metaG (SPAdes) (version 2) | ecosystem: Environmental > Aquatic > Marine > Oceanic >...
GGTCGCTACCGTTCCCCGCTGGCCGCCTCCCTGCGCGAGCAGGCCGACGAATTCGGACTGACCGGCGGGGACCGGCTGATCGGATTGGTCATCGAGGCCGGCCGGATTGCCGGGGCGACCCTCGATATGCCGGCCGGTCGACGGTTGGTGGGCGCCACCGCCGGCATCGCCGTATCGGTCGGGCCGATGCCGGCCGGGCTGGCCGAACCCCCGGGCGCGGACCTTGACGTCGATCTGGAGGTCGCGGTGGTGGGGCGGCGTTTCGGCCGCTTCGCCCGCCTGGAGTTGGTTCGGCGATGACTGATCCCGGCCCGACCGAGTGGTCCACCGGAGCCGCCCACGGGGTCGGCCCCTGGACCGGGCCGCTGCCCGACGACCCGCGTTACGACCCAGAGTTACTGGCCGGCGGGGACACCCGCAATGTCGTCGACGAGTACCGCTACTGGCGTCGCGAGGCCATCGTCGCGGACATCGACCGCCGTCGGCACCCATTGCATGTGGCGATCGAGAATTTCGGCAACGACGCCAATATCGGGGCGGTGGTCCGCACCGCCAACGCGTTCGCGGTGCACACCGTGCACATCGTCGGCCGCCGGCGCTGGAACCGCCGCGGCGCCATGGTGACCGATCGCTACCAGCATCTGGCCCACCACGACGGCACCGAGGACCTGCTGGCGTTCGCCCGCGCGGCGGGCTTGCAGGTGGTGGCGGTCGACAACGTCGCGGGTGCGGTGCGTCTGGAGCAGACCCCCCTGCCGCGGGAGTGTCTGCTGCTGTTCGGCCAAGAGGGTCCGGGAATCTCCGAGGCGGCTCGATCGGGTGCGCAGATGACGGTGTCGATCGCTCAGTTCGGTTCCACCCGCAGCATCAACGCCGGGGCGGCGGCCGGTATCGCCATGCACGCCTGGATCCGGCAATGGGCGGACCTGTCGCAGGCCTGGTAGGGCAGGATAGGAATCCATGCAGCAGCAGTGGAGCAACCGGGCGGCCAGTGCCGAGGCAGCCGTCGCCACCCGGCACCTGCGACGGCTCTGGAAGCTGGCCGGGACTCAACTCGGGGTGGTCGGCTGGCCGTCCACCCGTCAGGACCGAATGTTCGGCACCTGGCACTACTGGTGGCAGGCGCACCTGCTCGACACCCTGGTCGACGCGCAGGTGCGCGATCCGCGGCCGCAGCGTGTCGAGCAGATACGCCGGCAGATCCGCGGCCAACGCACCCGGAATTTCGGCCGCTGGACGAACCAGTACTACGACGATATGGCCTGGTTGGCGCTGGCGCTGGAGCGCGCGGGCCGGCTGGCCGGGGTGCCGCGCCCGGCTGCGCTCGCGACCCTGGAACGCCAGCTCGTCAACGCGTGGATGCCGGAACTGGGCGGTGGCATCCCGTGGCGTAAGGAGGACCGGTTCTTCAACGCGCCGGCCAACGGCCCGGCCGGCATCTTCCTGGCCCGGCACGGCAACCTCCGAAGGGCGCAGCAGACGGCGGACTGGATCGAGGACACCCTGATCGACCCGGACACCCACCTGGTGTTCGACGGGATCAAGGCCGGTTCGCTGGTTCGCGCGCAGTACACCTACTGCCAGGGTGTCGTGGTGGGGCTGGAGACCGAGTTGGCGGTTCGCACCGGCGACGACCGGCATCTCGCCCGGGTGCGCCGGCTGGTGACAGCCGTTCGCGACCATATGACCACCGGCGGGGTGCTCACCGGTGCCGGGGGCGGGGACGGCGGACTGTTCGCCGGGATCACCGCGCGCTACCTGGCCCTGGCCGCCACCGCCCTGCCGCAGGACCCGTGCGCTGAAATCGCCCGCGATACCGTGCTCACCTCGGCTCGGGCGGCCTGGGACAACCGGCAGACCGTCGACGGCCTGCCGTTGTTCGGCGCGTTCTGGGACCGGGCACCCGACCTGCCGCGCCCCGGCGCGGCGGCCGGAAAGCGGGTGGGTGGCGCGGTCACCGAATCGGCCGCGCCGGAACGGGACCTCTCGGTCCAGGTGTCGGGCTGGATGCTGATGGAGGCCGCGAACACCGTTGCCGGCGGCTAACGGCCGGATGCCCGGCCCGCTGACATGGGCACGGTTATGCTCTGCGAACGTCACCGGAGAAGGAGAACGTGACCCGATGAAAAAGATCACGACAGCGGGGCTGACCGCGGTTGCGGTGAGCATCGTCCTCGCCGGCTGCACTCCCACGACCGAACAGGCCGCCACGGTCACTCCGACGGCCCCGCCGACGATCTGGACCGGGAAGCCGCCGCCCCCCCGGGACAACGCCACCCTGAATCAGTACATCGTCGACAACAAGATCGGTGAGTTCCCGGTCAAGGCCAACGAGCCGGGCACCCCCAAGTTCGATTTCCCGTTTCCGCCCGATTGGCGCGACGCCGGCGATGACACCCCCGACTGGGCCTACGGTGCGATCGTCTACGACCAGGCCGTCGATCCCGCCGATCCGCCGTTCATCTACGCCATCGCCGTCAAACTGACCGGAGATGTCGATCCGGCCAAGATCCTCCAACTCGCCCCCGGGCAGCTCAATGACCTGCCGGAGTTCACCCCGATCGGTGAGCCGGAGATGGATACGTTCGACGGGTTCGACGCCATCGACTATGTCGGGACCTATGTGTGGGAGGGCAAGCAGCGCGCTGTCGGCCAGCAGACCATCGTCGTCCCGGGCAAGGACGGACTGTTCGTTCTGCAGTTGAACGGCGAAGCACCGGCAGGTCAGGAACAAGTCGTGATCGATGCGGCCAATCTCATCCGCGAGCAGACCACCGTCACCCTTCCGTCCTGATCGCCCGTCCATCCGAGACTCCGGAGAACCACATGACAATCCGATTCACGGCTTCCCGCCTCCTCATGGCGGCGATCTGCGGCGGGGCGCTGCTGTCCGCTCCGATGGTGACCGCACCGCCGGCCCACGCGGCCTGCAATGCCGGCCAGATCCCGGATCCGGTGACCGGCATCTGCTGGTCGCAGTCGTCGACAAACCTTGGCATTTCCGGCACCGGCGGCACGTGCCTGCCGGGCCGGTTGGGTCTGTGCCTGGGCGCCCTGCAGAGCTCGCAGCTACCAGGTGCGCGCCTGAAACCGCAGGCACCGGCCGGGGCCAACCGGGTCTGGCCGTAGCGGCTCAGGTCTCCTCGGGCAGGACGCCGCGGCGGCGCAACACGTTGCGTCCGACCGCGGTCAGGCCCGGCAGGATCGACAGGAACACGATGAGCAGGATCACCAGCTCAATGTTGTTCTTGACGAACGGCACGTTACCCAGGAAGTAGCCCAGCACCGTCATCCCGGCGCCCCACAGAATGCCGCCGACGATGTTGTAGGTCAGGAACACCCGGTAACGCATATAGGAGACCCCGGCCAGCACCGGTGCGTAGGTGCGCACAATCGGCACGAAGCGGGCCAAGATGATCGTCTTGGGCCCATGCCTTTCGAAGAACGCGTGCGATTCGGTGACGTAGTGCTTCTTGAAGAACCGGGAATCTTCCTTGTCGAACAGGGCCGGCCCGATTCGCCGACCGATGAAATATGCGCACTGATCGCCGAGAACAGCGACGATCGGTACTCCGATCACCAAAGCCCAGATGTTCACCGGCGGGTTCGGCGCCGCCGCCAGCAACCCGCCGGTGAACAGCAGCGAGTCCCCCGGGAGCAGTGGAAACAGCAGGCCGGTTTCGATGAAGACGATGATCAGGATGCCCGGCAGCACCGCTGAGGCGAACAGGCCGCCGTCGCCCAGCCAGTACATCGGGTCCAGGATGCTGGGCATGGCGAGCACGGTGGTGGTCATGAGGCCTCAAGATACCGGTGCGGTTTGACATACTTCCTCTCAGACGCACCCGATCAGCCGAGAGGATCTTCCATGCCCATCGCCACCCCCGAGGTCTATGCGGAGATGCTGGATCGCGCCAAAGAGCATTCGTTCGCGTTCCCGGCTATCAACTGCACGTCGTCGGAGACCATCAACGCCGCGATCAAGGGGTTCGCCGACGCCGGCAGCGACGGCATCATCCAGTTCTCCACCGGCGGCGCCGAGTTCGGTTCCGGACTCGGAGTCAAAGACATGGTCGTCGGCGCGGTGGCACTGGCCGAGTTCGCCCACGTGATCGCCGAGAGGTACCCGATCACCGTGGCGTTGCACACCGACCACTGCCCCAAGGACAAGCTCGACACCTATGTCCGGCCGCTGCTGGCGATCTCCGCGGACCGCGTGCAGGCGGGTCGTCCGCCGCTGTTCCAGTCCCACATGTGGGACGGCTCGGCGGTGCCGATCGATGAGAACCTCTCGATCGCCCAGGAACTGCTGGCCCGCGCCGCCGCCGCCAAGATCATCCTGGAGGTCGAGATCGGTGTCGTCGGCGGCGAGGAGGACGGCGTCGAGGCCGAGATCAACGAGAAGCTCTACACCAGTTCCGAGGATTTCGAGAAGACGGTTGCGGCGCTGGGTGCCGGCGAGAACGGCCGGTATCTGCTGGCTGCGACCTTCGGCAATGTCCACGGCGTCTACAAGCCGGGCAACGTCAAGCTCAAGCCGGAGGTTCTCGCCGAGGGCCAGCGGGTCGCGGCCGCCAAGCTGGGTCTGGCAGAGGGGGCTCAGCCGTTCGATTTCGTGTTCCACGGTGGATCTGGATCGCTGAAGTCGGAGATCGAGGACTCGCTGCGCTACGGCGTGGTGAAGATGAACGTCGACACCGACACCCAGTACGCGTTCACCCGGCCACTGGCGGGGCATATGTTCACCAACTACGACGGTGTGTTGAAGATCGACGGCGAGGTGGGTAACAAGAAGGTCTACGACCCGCGCAGCTACCTCAAGAAGGCCGAGGCCGGGATGACGACCCGGGTCATCGAGGCCTGCAACGACCTGCGCAGCGCCGGCCGGAGCGTCTCGGGCGCGTAGCGGGATTCCCGCCGGCGGCTACGGCGCCTGGCAGATCTTCCACTGTTCGTCGGTGAACTGCAGATCGAAGCTGCGACTGGAGGCGGTGGCCGGGTCGAAGGCCATATAGGAGGTGACGTTCGCCTCGGCGTGGTCGCCGTTGATCACCACCTCGTCGATGCTGGCGATCACCGGATACTGCTTGGCCGCCAGGATCCGGGTGGAGGCGTCCGCCCACGATGCGTCATCGAATGCGGCGTAGTCCTCCCGGGTCTGCCCGCAGGTGACCTCGCGCAGCGTTGACAGGTCGCCGTTGCGCACCGCGGTGTCGAAGGTCTCGATGGTCGAACGCACCATGTTCTGCTGCGCCTTGGCCGTGTTGGCCCGAACGAGCAGCACCGTACCGACGATCGCTGCGGCGACGACTGCCACCAACGCCAGCAGTGCCGGTATCAGCCAGCGTGGCCGTCCCGCGGTGCGCGGCGGGATGGCTTGCGGTGCAGCCGCGCGGGGCGGCGGGGCGGCGGCGAATGCATCGGTGGAGGTGGCTTCGGTGGTGGTGATGAGTTCGGTCTCGTCATCGGGCAGCCGGTCGATGATCTGCGTGGAACCCGCATCGAAACCCGGTGCGGTATAGCGGCGTTCGCCGGTAGCGGGCGCCGACGTATCGGCATCCGCTGCGACTTCGCTCACCAGGGTCGCCTGGGTGGCCTCGGCCACCTCGATCGCCTCGGTCACGGGATCGCCGTCCTCCGCCGGGAGATTCCCGGCGGCGGCGCCGGTGAGGTCGTCGGGGTCGGGCCCGGACGGGTTCGACATGGTGTGTGGGGTGTCCCTCGCCAGTTGGTCCAATGCGTGTGCTGCTGTATTCGGAACGACCCTAGCGGGTGGTGGGGACACCGGCCGCCGACGTGCCCGGGCCGCAACGGCACGATCCGGCAACGGCACGATCCGGCACGGCACGATCCTGCACAATGTGGACCATGACTTCCTTTGGCGATCTGCTAGGACCCCCGCCGGTGCTGTTGCCCGGTGACATCGAGGCCGAGGCTGCACTCGAGGCCGGTGAGAACCCGGCCATCGTGGCAGCCGCCCATCCCGCGGCCTCGGTGGCCTGGGCGCACCTGGCCGAGGAGGCTTTGGACGCCGACAAGGCGATCACCGCCTACGCCTACGCCCGTACGGGATATCACCGCGGCCTCGATCAGCTGCGCCGCAACGGCTGGAAGGGTTTCGGGCCGGTGCCGTTCAGCCACCAGCCCAATCGTGGGTTCCTGCGCTGCGTGGCGGCCCTGGCCCGGGCGGCCGACACCATCGGCGAGACCGCCGAGTTCGAACGCTGCCGGGATCTGCTCGACGACTGCGATCCGAGTGCGCGCGCCGAACTCGGCTTGAGTTAGCCGCCGCGCCGGTCAGACGTCGCTGTGCACCGGGCACTCTTCGGAGGCCCCTGGCGGTTCGACCTGAACGGTGGCATGGTCGAGTCCGCGTGCGGCCAGTACCGCCCGTGCGTCGTGGAGAATCCGGTCGGATCGCCCGTCGCTGGCCAGGTGTGCGGTGACCATGTCCTTGCCCGGCGCCAGTGTCCAGACGTGCAGGTCGTGCACCTCGGTGACGCCGTCGACCGCGGCCAGTGCCGAGCGCAATTCGGCGACGTCGATATGCGCCGGCGATGACTCCGACAGGATTCGCAGTGCGGCCCGGGCCAGGGCGATCGCCCTCGGCAGCACCCACAGTGCCACCAGCACCGCGACCACGGTGTCGGCATACGGCCAGCCCGTCGTCACGGTCACGACGCCGGCGATCAGCACTCCGACGCTGCTGACCGTGTCGGCCAGCACCTCCATATAGGCGCCCTTGACCGCCAGGCTGCCTTCGGCGTGCGATCGGAGCAGCAGCACGACGGCGACGTTGGCGGCCAGTCCGGCGAGGGCCACCACGATCATCGGCCAGCCGGGAATCTCCGGATTCTGTCCCAGCCGTTCGACGGCCTCGTAGAGGATGAAGACGGCCACACCCAGCAGCAGCACGGCGTTGGCCACCGCGGTGAACACCTCGGCGCGATGCCAGCCGTAGGTGCGCGCCGCCGAGGTCGATCCCCGCCGGGCCAGCAGCAGTGCGGTCAGACCCATGAACATCGCGACCAGGTCGGTCAGCATGTGACTGGCATCGGCCAGCAGTGCCAGTGAGCCGATGGCCAGCGCGGTGGTCAGTTCGACGACGAAGAAGACAGCCAGGATCGCCGAGGCCCCGACCATCCGGCCGATCCGCGTATCAGCGGTTCCGTGGCTGTGCCCTGCTCCCATCGGGTTAATGATTCCAGCCACCAACGGACCCTGTCGACGGGGTCGGCAAAGGTACCAAAGGCCCTATCGCTGCTGTTCCGGGGTCGATACCGTGGACTCGTACGGCAGCGGTGCGGGGGGTCCGCTGCCGTACTGCTTTAGGTGGGCCGGATCAGGCCCAGGCGGACCAGAAGCGGGTCAGTTCGCTGCCGAGGCCGGCCAGTTGGCCCGGAACCCCGAACAGGCCGAAAACCCAGAACACTCCGGAGAAGAACCATCGGCTCGGGCCGGGGGCGAGCAGCACCACCAGCAGAAGCAGGAACCCGAACTGCTTGGCCGGTTCCAGGGCTCGCTGGGTGGCCGGGCTCAGGTGCGGTTCCAGGGCGGCGAAGCCGTCCAGGCCGGGGATCGGCAACAGGTTCAGCGCCAGGGCGGTGATCTGGAGGAAACCCAGGAACGCCACGCCCGCCCAGAACACCGCGTGGTCGGGGTCGAAGAACAGCCGCGTCGCGCCCAGCAGCAGCACCGCCAGCACCAGGTTGGCGAACGGGCCGGCCAGGCTGACGATGCTGCGCTGCCGCGGGGACATGAACCCGGTCCGCAGGTACACCGCCCCGCCGGGCAGGCCGATCCCACCGAGCGCGATGAACAGCAGCGGAAGGCCCAGCGACAGCACCGGGTGGGAGTACTTCAGCGGGTTGAGGGTCAGATAGCCCCGGGCCTGCACATCGTGATCGCCGAAGCGCCACGCGGTGTAGGCGTGGCCGAACTCGTGCAGGCACAGCGACACGAGCCAGCCGCCGATGACGAACACGAACACCCCGACATAGGCCATCGGCCGCACGGACTGGGCCGCCGACCAGGCCAGGCCCCCGCCCGCCGCGGTGATCGCGACCAGTGCCAGGAACACCGGGCTCGGACGCACCGACTGGTCCAGCGGACGCACGCTCATCGCAGTGACGGTACCGACAATGTGGCATCGTTTCGTCATGCGTCCACCGGCTCTGCCCGCGCCCCGACCCTTCGCCCCGATCTTCGGGGGCCTGTACGCGGTCGCCTACGGGTTGGGTGGCCAGCAGCTGGTGACGCAGCTGGTCCGCCGTCTCGGCCCGGTGGTGGCGCTCCCGGTCCTGGGCTACGGACCGGTCGTCGCCGTCGCCGACCCGGATCTGGTCAAGCAGGTGTTCGCCGCCAAGCCCGATGTGCTGCTCGGTGGCGAGGGGGTGGGACCGGCCGCCGCCATCTACGGATCGCGATCGATGTTCGTGCAGGAGGAGCCCGAGCATCTGCGCCGCCGGCGGCTGCTGACTCCACCGCTGCACGGTGCCGCATTGGCCGGATACGTGCCGATCATCGAGGAGGCCACCCGGGCCGCGATGGCCCGCTGGCCGGTCGGGCGGCCGATGCGGATGCTGGAGGCGGCCCGGGAGCTGACCCTCGACGTCATCGTGCGGATCATGTTCGGGGTCGGCGACCCCGCCGACGTCCGCAGGCTGGGGGCTCCGTTCGACGAGTTGCTGGTGCTGGCGATCTCGGAGGAGACCCCGGTGCGCTACGCCGCACGGCGGCTCGGGGCGTTGCGGATGTGGGGCCGGCTGGGCTCGATCAACCGCCGCATCGACGCTGAGCTGTCGCCGCTGATCGCGGCCCGCCGAGCGGATCCGGGCCGCGACGCCGGGATTCTCGGGATGCTGGTCGACGCCCGCGACGGTGACGGTGAAGGTCTGTCCGACAGGGAGATTCGCGACGATCTCGTCACCCTGGTGCTGGCCGGGCACGAGACCACCGCCACCACCCTGTCCTGGGTGCTGGATCTGCTGCTGCATCACCCGGACGCGATGGCGCGGGTGCGGGCCGAGGCCGACTCCGGACAGAGTGCCTACACCGAGGCGGTGATCAACGAAACCCTGCGGCTGTGGCCGCCGGCCCCGATCACCGGCCGGATGACCGCCGGCCGGTATCGCCTCGGCGATTACACCCTGGACCCGGGCACCCGGATCGTCCTGCTGCTCGATGTGGTCAACCGCGATCCGCGAACCTACCCCGACCCCGACGCGTTCCGGCCGGAGCGGTTCGTCGGCGCCAAGCCGGCGCCGTATGCGTGGATTCCGTTCGGCGGCGGCATCAAACGCTGTATCGGAGCCAGCTTCGCGATGTGCGAGCTCGTCACCGTATTGCACACCATGCTGCGCGCCGCGGAATTCGCACCGGCCGCTGACCGTCCGGAGAGCCCGCCCTGGCGTGCGGCCCCGGTTCTGGTGCCGCGCAACGGCACCCGGGTGGTGTTCCGGCCGACCGGATCACCACAGCCGATCGGTACCGCGGGGCGCTGACAACCGGTATCGGCTGCCGTCACGGCGGTGGTGCGCCCACCCGAAGCCAGCCGGTGGTGTGCCGGTAGAACGTCGACCGTTTCACTTCCCGCGGTCCGGCCACGCCGTCGCGCAGCACCCGGGCGCCGGTGGTGCCCAACTGGGCCGCCCGGCCGCTCACCCAACGCCGTGGGCGGCTGCCGAGCACGGCTGCGCGCAGGCCCGGCAGCGCAGTGGTCGGCTCGATCCGCACCCCGGCCACCTCGCCGTCGAACAACACCGCATCGTCGACCACGGCCTCGCCCCGCAGCCGGTCGGCATCGGCCGGCGGCAGCCACAACGCCGCCCCGGCCAGGACCGTCCCGGTGTCATCGCGGATCAGCGGAACCCTCCGGGCCGTCCCGGACACCGCCCGCCGGGCACCGAGCCAACCCCCCGGCGCGCCCCGGATATGGGCCACTTCGACGTCGAGCAGATCGGCCCGCAGCAGCCGGGTCAACACGGCGGCCAGATCGGCGTCCTGCCCGGCCACCACCACCCGGCGCGCAGCACCGATGGCCTCGTCGATGGCGGCCGCGCCGTTCGGCTCGAACCGGGGCAGGACGGCCAGTGACCGGGGTAGCCGGATGTCCCCGAAACGCAGCACGACGGTCTCAGTCGGGATCACGGACACTCCTTCCACTGCCGTTTATTCGCTGGCCCAGCCGCGCTCCGATAGGGTGACTCGTGGTTTTGGGCCTTTTCTGGGGGCTGGAACACAATAAGCAGGAGAAACGCCATGCCGGCAATCGTCCTCATCGGCGCCCAGTGGGGCGACGAGGGCAAGGGAAAAGCCACCGATCTGCTCGGTGGCCGGGTGCAGTGGGTGGTGCGCTACCAGGGCGGTAACAACGCCGGGCACACCGTGGTCCTGCCGTCCGGGGAGAACTTCGCGCTGCATCTCATCCCGTCGGGCATCCTCACCCCCGGGGTCACCAATGTGATCGGCAACGGCGTCGTCGTCGACCCGGGTGTCCTGCTGACCGAGTTGCACGGTCTGGAAGAACGCGGCGTCGACACCTCCGGGCTGCTGATTTCCGCCGACGCACATCTGCTGATGCCCTACCACGTCGCCATCGACAAGGTGACCGAGCGGTATCTGGGCAACAAGAAGATCGGCACGACCGGCCGTGGCATCGGACCCTGCTACCAGGACAAGATCGCCCGGATCGGCATCCGGGTCGCCGACGTCCTCGATCCCGACCTGCTGGCCGCCAAGATCGGCGCCTCGCTCGAGTTCAAGAACCAGGTGTTGGTCAAGATCTACAACCGCAAGGCGCTGGACCCGCACGAGATCACCGACGCGCTACTGGAACAGGCCGGGGGATTCGCACACCGCATCGCCGACACCCGACTGCTGCTGGGCCGGGCCCTTGAGGCCGGCCAGACCGTCCTGCTGGAGGGGTCCCAGGGCACGCTGCTCGACGTCGACCACGGCACCTATCCCTACGTCACCTCATCGAACCCCACCGCGGGCGGCGCGGCCGTCGGCTCGGGTGTCGGTCCGACCCGCATCACCACGGTGCTGGGAATCCTGAAGGCCTACACCACCCGGGTAGGCTCGGGGCCCTTCCCCACCGAGCTGTTCGATGAGAACGGCGAGTACCTGGCCAAGACCGGCGGGGAGATCGGGGTGACCACCGGACGCCGGCGCCGGTGCGGCTGGTTCGACGCCGTCATCGCCCGCTACGCCACCCGGGTCAACGGCATCACCGATTACTTCCTGACCAAACTCGACGTGCTGTCCAGCCTGCAGACCGTGCCGGTCTGCGTCGGCTACACCGTCGACGGCAAGCGCACTGATGAGATGCCGATGACCCAGAGCGATATCGCCCGGGCCGAACCGGTGTATGAGGAGCTTCCCGGCTGGTGGGAGGACATCTCGGCGGCGCGCGAGTTCGATGACCTGCCGGCCAAGGCCCGCGACTACGTGCTGCGTCTGGAAGAGCTTGCCGGAGCACCGGTTTCGTGTATCGGGGTGGGTCCCGGCCGGGAGCAGACCATCGTTCGCCGCGACGTGCTGGCGCCCAGGTGAGTGAGGATCCGGATCCGCACGAGCTCGACCCCGACTATGACCGGCACGGCGGGTTTCCCCGATTCCAGGCCATCGAGGCGCCGCCGGGCTTCGGTCGTTTCGTGGTGGCAATGCGCCGGCTTCAGGACCTCGCGGTGTCGGCTGACGGAGTCGACTGGAATGCCGTCGCCGACCGTGTCGAGGACCTGAACGGTCTGCTGGGGCCCCATCAGGTTCCCGGCGGGGTGGCCCCGGCCGGTCGGGTCGCCGGACTGCCGGGCGCGGGCAGCGTGATGATGCCACCGTGGCAGATCCGCCGATTCGACCGCGAGATGGTGGAAGTCGACGTGCGGTTCAGCCGCTATCACGTCGGCGGTAACAACGCCGTGCACGGCGGGATGGTGGCGATGATGTTCGACGTCATGTGCGGGATCACCATTCACGCCATCGGCCGGCCGATCAGCCGCACCGCATTTCTGCACGTCGACTACCGCAACGTCACACCGATCGACGTGCCGTTGACGGTGCGCGGCTGGGCTTCGAAAGTCGAAGGCCGAAAAACCTTCGTCAACGCCGACCTGACCGGTCCGGACGGCACCCTGCTCGCCGAGGCCAACGGCCTGATGGTGCGTCTGCTGCCCGGGCAGCCCTGACGTCTGCGACCATGGCCCGATGGCCGAAAACCAGCCGAGAACCGCTCGCAACCTCTCCACCCCCCGCACCGCGGCGCTGGCCGGCGTGCTGTTCGCGCTGTTGTTCGGGACCGCGATCATCCTGATCCGGTCGTCCCTGCCCGAAGGCGCCGAACCGGGCTCGCAGTGGCTGGAGGCCGGTAACGACAAGATCCGGCTGGCTTCGGAGTTGATGCCGTTCGCCGGTATCTGTTTCCTCTGGTTCATCGGCGTGGTGCGGGCCGATCTCGGCCGTCTCGAGGACAAGTTCTTCGCCACCGTGACCTTGGGCAGCGGACTGCTGTTCCTGGCCATGATGTTCACCACTGCTGCGGTGGGCGCGGCACTGGCGGCCACCAGTCATGACCTGGGCGACTCGATGACCGGGTCCGGGTTCGACGTGTTCGGCCAGATGTTGCTGCTGAAGTTGTCGAAAACCTACGCGGTGCGGATGGCAGCGGTGTTCATGATGTCGCTGGCCACCATCTGGCTGCGCACCGGACTGATGCCGCGCTGGCTGGTGGCGCTCA
>Ga0209986_10003970_pt1 | contig 12734 bp, 8 predicted proteins | sample BlataG_FD_183168 | JGI IMG/M metagenome (GOLD analysis project Ga0209986, IMG submission 183168) | Deep subsurface microbial communities from Black Sea to uncover new lineages of life (NeLLi) - Black_00105 metaG (SPAdes) (version 2) | ecosystem: Environmental > Aquatic > Marine > Oceanic >...
TTATAATTCCATCGACCCCAATTTCTATTAAACGCTCCATAATATCCTTATCGTTTATAGTCCAAACATTAACTTTAAGATTGTTATCATGAGCAAAATCAACGATTTCTTTATCAGTTATATTATAATGTGGATGAATTGCGTAAAATTTTTTATCAACTGCTTTTAAAATCTTTCTTTTAATTTGGCTAGCTCGCACTAGTTCTGCCGGTAACAAAAAACCTAGCTTTATTTTAGGCTCTAGATTTTTCAACTTCACTAACTCGTCAAATGCAAAACAGCTAACAATTGAAGTATTTACAAGATTTTCTTCTTTTAAAAGTTTAAGCAACTTCTCAAGTAGACCACTCGATTTAATTTCTATTTGCAAACCCACTTTCTTATTTGAAACTTTAATTAATTCTAATAAAGTAGGGATTTTTTCGCCTTCGCCAGCATCCAATTTTTTAATTTCTTCCAAAGTCATATCTTTAATCAATCCTTGGACGCCTGTAGTGCTTAAGGTATCTGAATCGTGAATTATAACAATTTCGCTATCTTTAGTTTTATGTATGTCAAATTCTACCAAATCCGCTTTTAACTCAATTGCTTTCTTAAAAGCTTTTAACGTGTTTTCAGGGGCGATCGCGCTTGCGCCTTTATGTCCAATTATTAAAATATCTTTTTTATTTAATGTCATTAATAAAATCCCTTTAAACATTTAAAATTAGAATTTAAGCAAATGATTTTAAGATATCTTTCGCCCGAGAAATATCATTAGTAATTATGCCGTCAACGCCTAGCCTTATAAGTTTCTTAATAGACACCTTAGAATCAACCGTCCACGGAAAAACTTTTATTTTATTTACATGAGCAAAATCTACAAACTGCTGATCTACCATCATTACTAAAGGATTAATCGCGTAAAGGTTATTATCTATACAATACTGAATCATTTCTTTTTTTTTATCCCAATCAATCTTTATAGTGCTTGGAGTTGGTTCTAGAGATGCTAATTTTAGGGATGGCTCTAGCTTTTGAATTTTTAATAACTCATCGTGTATAAAGGAACTCACCAATGTTGTGTCTATAATATCATATTCTCTAAAAACATGAATAACTTTTTCTGTAATTCTTTCTACTTTAATTTCGCAATTTAAACCAATCTTATTTTTTGTCAGTTCAACTAATTCTTGCAAGGTTGGAATTTTTTCTCCCTCTCCAAAGTTCAATTTTCTCAATTCGTTCAGTGTCATATCTTTTATTAATCCATCTTTACCAGTTATTCTTTTAATGTCTTCGTCATGTGTAACTACTAGATTTCCATCTCGAGTTTCTTGGACATCAAACTCCACATAATCGGCTTTTAATTCAATAGCTCTTTGAAACGCTTTCAGTGTATTTTCGGGTGAATCCGAGCTTGCACCACGATGTCCTATTAATAGAATTTTTTTTTCGCTTTCAGTCATCTTATAAATCTCACTTAAAACTTGTTAATGCTAAGGAAATTTAATATTACTTTTTAATTAAATTTTTATTTTAGTAAATTAAAAACTATTAACTCAGAAAAATACTAATTCTGATAATTTATAATTTCACAAACAAATTTCTCATAACCAAATTATTAGTTATACAATAAGATTGTAAAAGAAAAATTTAAATACTCAAATACGGCAACAACTATTGGTCGCCATTAAATTTATAAATATAGAATATTTTTATAATTAATTAATAAAAGATTATTGTATAATACTAACAAGTAATAAGAAAGCGTAAAATTTATAAAAATAATAATTTGGTGGTCAACGAAACTATGAGGTTTTGCCCAGATTGCGATAATATACTGATACCTAAAAACAAAAAACTATACTGCAAAGCGTGTGAGATAGAATTCGAGATAGATCCAAATAATAACGATTATAACATAGTTAAAACGATAAAACACGATGATAAAGACGCAGCTCCTATAGTGGTAAAGAAAGTCCTTCCGAATCCGAAGATTTCTGATCAAGATAGGAAAGCTTTTGAAGAGTTCTTCGATTTGGGCGATGTTAACGAATATTAGTTTTGCGAAGAGAAATTATTATACTCTATTCATTCCATCTTCCTAGTTTTAAATTTTAGAATTCGTTGAAAAAAGATATTTTTAACTTTCATACTAGATTTAATTTAAGTAAAATATTTTTTTAAATCGCTGAAAGTTGATTAAAATGGCTGAAGAAAAAAAGATACGTTTAAAAGGGTTTGCTAAGGTCGTAGCTAAAGAGGTCGAAGTTTTAAATACAATTGAGCAGTTTAAGGAAGATTTTAAAGATTCTGAATTAAAAATTCTCTTAAACGCCAAAGATGGAAAATACGCCGCCTTGTTAGTAATCGATAAAGGTAAAGTTTATGTAGAGGGTATTGAAAACAACCCAAAAGCGAACATATCCAAAAAAGCTCTTGGTTGGGATGGTTTGTTAAAAACAAAAACCGAAGTGTTTGTAGACCTCTTGGGAGGGGGTGATATTTCAATGGGATCTATAATTTGGAAAATTATTACCTTCCGAATCAAAATAAAGGGAATTAAAAGCGTTCTAACTCTACTGAAATTATTTGAATATGAATAAACTTTTGTTAGAATTTCATTAGATCAAAATTAAAGATAAGAATTTGATTTTTTCTTTTTTTTCTAATTTTAAATTTCTAATTTGAATACGTTAATTAATGATAACATTTTTTCTTTTAATCCTTCAGAGGCCTCATCCTTGACAGATTGAATAAGTACATTTTTATCTTGGTCAGAGATATCGTGAAATCTATCAAGAAATAGTCTCAAGTAGAGAACTTTTTTTGATGGATTTTTCAAGATATTGGAAACGAGGTTATCAATTATGGAACTGATCGAAATAAGTTCTGAGTTTTCCGATTCAGTAACACAAATAATTTCTTTAGAAAAGCCATGTTCTTTAATAATACTATTTTTTTTAATAATATCGATGGTTATCTCTTTGAGAAGATCATTTCGTGAGGTGATTGTTAAGTTTGAAAGAAATTCTTCCATTTTTTCATTTTTTTCCTCAATATCCTTAATCATCGAAAGCGTTTTGTTTACATTTTCCCGTTTCATATATAGACTAGACTTGTCTAAATTTTTAAATTTTTCCTTACTTATTTTATTGGTATGGATAAACTTATTATAGGAGACAAATTAAAACTGTTTCAAGAGTTTATAAATTATCAATTTCAAAACCCCGAAATTCTTATCGAAGCCTTAACAACACCTCTATATGGGAATGAAAATAATTTAGGTCATTATGAAATTTTAGAAACTCTCGGAGATGTGGTGATAAAATTAATCTTTAGCTTAAAAATATATAATTCAGGTGAAAATGATCCCGGCAGATTAACGAAAATAAAACAATGTTTAGAAGATAACCAGACCTTTTTAAAGGTAGCTACCGAAATGGAATTATGGAAATATATTATCTCATCAAAGAAACAGAAAGTTAGGGACACTTCAATTTTAGCCGATGTTATTGAGTCAATATGCGGTGCTATTTATATTGATTCTGGAAATAACCTCGAAATCGTTGAGCAAAAAATAATTAACACCTATTTCTATGATTGGGATGCTTTAATAAAGGAGTCATCCAATTTATACAAAAACCAACTCTTAGAATACTTACAAGAGATATTCAAAATAACGCCCACAATTAAATTTGAATATGAAAAGTTAGGTCCAGACAATGACACTCGTTGGATTGTGAAAAATCCTGAGATTTTAGATAAAAAACAAAATAGAATATTAGATCTTCCCGATAATTTGAGATCAGAAAAATTTAGAAGAATAAAAGATGCTGAAAAAGATCTTAGTTTAAAAGTATTAAAGTATTTACAATCGAAGTGACACCCGAGTTTAGTTAATATCCTATATTGTTATATACTTTTAAAGTACATAATTATAATTGAAATCGTACTAATGAAAAATTTTACTCTCGAAATTATTCTTTTTTGAAAAGAAATGAAAGACATCTAAATGTTCGAATAAATTAGAACCTTAAGTTTTAAAGCTTTTTTATACTTTCTTTTCTTACAGCATTAAAATTTATTTAATCACATATTAGATTATTTTTAGTTATAGTTACCAAATTTGAATTTTTTAATTTTAACGGGTCAAACTTTATGTCTGAATCAAGAATCATAAAAAAAACTCCTGAAATGGAGGATTATGAAGAAGAAACGGGAAAATTAGCAATATGGAAAGGTCAGGTAAATAAAGATTTTAAGAAGTGGCAAATAAAGAAGCAAAAAAATTCTATTAAAACAGAAAAAATAGAAACGCTCTCGTTATCTCGTCAAGAAAGAAAACAAGTAAAAATTGATTTGAAGCAAGAAAAAGAAGTAGGGAAAGATTACGAGCATCTAATTGTAGTTGAAAATCTTCACAAGACATACCTGCTTGGGACAACAGCTGTTGCTGCTCTCCGTGGTGTCGATTTAACAATTGATAAAGGCGATTTTATTGACATTATGGGTCCTTCTGGAAGTGGCAAGACAACACTTTTGAATCTTTGTGGTGGTCTTGACACTCCTACGAGAGGAAAAATTTTTTTAGAAGGTCGTAATATTTCTATGCTAAATGATAATGCTTTAGCAGAAATAAGAAGAGAACGGATAGGGTTTGTATTTCAATTCTATAACTTACTTCCGCAGATGACTTCGCTCGAAAATGTGATGGTTCCCCTACATTTCTCAGGAAAATTAAGTAAACGAGGAAAGAAAAAGAAAGCTTTGGATTTATTAAGTCTTGTTGGTTTAGAAGAACGTTCGCATCATTCTCCGTCAGAATTAAGCGGTGGGGAACAACAAAGAGTAGCAATTGCAAGAGCATTTGCTAACGATCCAGCCTTAGTAATTCTCGACGAACCGACTGGCGACTTAGACTCAAAGACCGGAATTATGATCTTGAACCTTATTAGAGATCTAAATAAAAAAGGAGCAACATTTATATCTGTATCTCACGATGCTGCGGTTTCTGAATTCGCTAGTAAAGTTTATCACATGAAAGATGGAAAGTTAACCCATGAAGGAAAAATTGGAGGCTTGAAAGAAACAGAAAACATGCAAATAAAAAGAAAACAAGAAGCCGAAATAAATAAAGAAAAATGTAAAAATATGATTTTTAGATATCTTTTTGCGAATCAAGGAAAAAATCAGATTAAAGTAAGTGATATTAAAAATTCTATTCCAAACCTAATTATTATGAACTTACCAGAGCATTTTAACGATATTTTGGTAGAATTATTACAAGAGAATAATATTAATGGAAATGTTACAGGAGATACATTGTTTTTAAATTAAAGAAATTCGTCTATGTGAATATTTAATATAAATATAGAAAATTTTTAATTCAAATGACTAGTATTAAATTAGTATTTAAATACGCATTTAAAGACCTTTCACGTCATAAAGTCCGAACAACTTTTGCTATCGCCGGTGTAATGATTTCTGTGGGACTTTTGGCATTAGTTCTTTTTTTATCTGATTCAATTTCAGTAACTTTTGTTAATTACCTTAGTATAGACGCGGGCCAGCAAGATTTTAATATCCGCGTAAGACATTACAATGGTGAACCCGACAATCGTTCTAATTATTTTGATTATCAACCAATAGTAGAAACAATACAAAACAATATGGATGATATTGGAGGCTTCATACCAAGAATGAGTTTGAGAGGTAATGTAAACATTTCAAAAGGGTTCGAAACTCAAGAATTGATGAGTGAAAGTAAAGGAGTATATATCTCAGGAATAAATTTCACTTTGGAAAATAAATTGACATTTGGTAGTTTTGTTAAACCCGGTTTAACTGAATTGTTAGATTTATCGAGTCTACCCTTATATCACTGCGCTATTTATTATGATTTCAATGATGATATAAAATACGCGGAAAACGATACAATTGAAATAAGGATGGGTTTGTGGCATGATGGTAATAAAATAGATAGAGTTAAAAATTTTACAATTGATAAAATTTTTGATTTTCAATTAAAATGGCCTATAAGTTATGCAAATCAACCATTAATAGTTGTTGATATCAATACGCTTTATGATCTTTTTGGATATGAAACATTCAATGGAAAATGTAATGAATTAATTCTTACATTAAAAAAAGGTCTAAACCTGTATGACGCAAGAGATATTGAAGGTTCTGAAAACATAGTGAAAGATTTAGCTGGTAAAATCCAACTTTTAATCGGAATTAATGAATATAATATCGATCTACCCAAATTGAATGTATTAGGCTTTTCAGAATATTTAAGCGTTGGAATCACAATAATTTTTGTTTTTGTATCGATGATCTCAATGTTGATATCAGGAGTGTTAATAAACGGAATACTCAAAACCTCTGTGGAAGAACGAATAAGAGAATTCGGAATCTTTAGAACTTTAGGTGCTACTAAGAAGTATAATCTAATAATAGTTTTAGTTCAAGGAATGATCCTATGTAATTTTGGAACGATATTAGGTATTATTTTTGCCCAACTGGCAACTCAATACGTAGTTCTCCCCATAGCAGGAGCTGTAGTGGCAGAATCCATACCCGGTTTAACCGGCAACTTATCGTTTTCTATTACAATTTGGTCTATTTTATTTTCATATATAATAGGAGTAAGTGTTGGACTTGTAGTAAGCATCTCTCCAGCGTTAAAAGTAATGAAACTTCAATTAATTGATTCGATTCACCCTTATCGTAAGGAAGATGTATTATATAAGCTTCGAAAAAAGACTCCTGTAAATTATAAATTATTAATTGTTGGTATTATCTTAGCTGCTAACGGTGCTTTTGTTCTTTTTGTTATTCCAAGAATACTGACAACTGGAGATTTTGCACTAATGTCAGGTACATTAATAGCTCTCCTTATACTATTTTTAATCGGAATGACACTAACAGGACTAGGATTATTACCATTGATTTTAAGATTTTTTATTGAGTTTTTTCACATATTTAATAAAAAATTAGCACCAGTGTATAAAATATTCATATTTAGATATGCAAGGAGAAATTCGAGTACAATTGTTACTTTTGCTTTTACTTTTTCTTTCGTGATATTTACAGCAGGAGCATTTAGTTTTTTGTCGAGTCAAACAGTGCTTGGTGCAAACCTTAGCTATGGTGCTGATTTAGTGATAGAAACGCAAGGTTGGCACGGAACGGAAGAAACAGAAGAATTTGGTTTTGGAGGAGGGGGAGGGGGCTTTATGAGTGTTTCAATTAACGAGCTTAAAAGTAGTCAAGATAATGGATATTCTGTAGATCCAAATAGAATCTTAACAAGCGACTTTAAATTTGAGTTGCTAAAAATAGAGGGCATAGAAAGAGTATCTACGGTAATTGCAAGCCCTTTCCATTTAACACAAATTTATTCAGAAGAAGGTAAAGAATTCACGGCAGAGATTGGCGATTATGCAGGTTTAACCGTTCATGAAATTAGTTTAATAGGAATTGATGAAGTGTATCCTTCTACAATTAAATCAAAATATATAGAATTTACCCAAGGTGATATTTTATCGTCTTTTGAGCAACTTTTTGAGGAACAAGAGGAATATACATGTATCATTTCCGAAGGTATTTCTGCAAGTTTAGATATGCATTTAGGCGATATTGTAAGAATGGTAATTCAACGCGGCGACGAATCTGAGATACATCCGTTTAAAGTAGTTGGAATAGCAGCCGTTATGCCAGGTTTTTCTGCGGAATTTGGCAGATCAAGCGCATCGGCACATATGGGAGGTGTTATGATTTCACAAAATGTTTATATGAATATTATGGATATCCCTCCTATCCCGTATTTAGATAAAGTATTTATTAAACTCAATTTAGATACACTAAGTTTTTCGATTAAAAGCCAATTAGAAATAGAGAACAAGCAAAATTATGATTTTGATGTTATTAACTTACAACAAGAGGTTACACAACAACAGTTTTTTTTCACGATTATAGACGTATTTTTTACGATAACTTTAGATGCAACGATAGTTATATGCCTTTTTGGATTGCTCTCATCTTCTTATTCTACAATAATCGAAAGAAAAAAGGAAATTGGAATCATTAGAACGTTAGGATTGAAAGGAAAGGAAATAACTAAACTGTTCACTATCGAATCATTAATTATAATGTTGAGTAGTGGAACGGTAGGTGTCATTGTGGGATGGACAACCGGATTATTATTAACTACATCAATGAATTTAATGAGTGATTTACCAAATATTCTCACTTTTCCGTTATCAGATATGATTGCAATTTTTACGATTTCAATTATATTTATTTTGATTGGATTGAATGTATTATTAAAAAAATCCCGGAAAAAGAAAATTGTTGATATTTACAGAGAAACTATGTAAGGAGGCTTAGAAAAAAATGAGAAGATTTAATAAAATAATTGTTTTTGTATTAATTTTGAGTTTTCTTTCTACTCCGCTTTATATAAATTTTAAGGAAAAAATCATTGCTCCTAAAATAGAAAATGACAAATATTTTAAATGGGATTTAATAAATCCATCTGACATTGCAGGAACAGATCTTTATGCTGAACAGATTAATGCTTTTGTTGCGGGAAACAAGTCCGTCATAAAGCAGTCCCTTTTTACTAATGACACAAGCATATTGCCCCGTTTTGACACTAGAGACCCCGCATTTTATAAGTGCAATGTTCTCTTTAGTGTATCGAATGGAATTACACCTGAAATTTTTCCGCGTATCATAAATGAAGATGGTTTTAATAGGCAATATGAAATGACTTTCAACAGTTTTTCTGGATTCCTTTATTACGACGAAGAAATAAACGAAGATGACGCTAAATTAAGGGCAGAGAGAGCTCTCGAAATCATAAAAAGAAAATTTGAAATTGACCTTATCATGGTTAACGTATCTAACCCATACCTTTTTCCTTTCGTTGGTTATTATCCCGATTGGGACATTTATTTTCACGAAATCACTACTAATCTTCCTATGGATGGGTATTGGAAAGCGTTGGATGTTGAACGTTTAACATCTGAAGAATACATAAATAGTCAACATTTATCCTCGACATTTCTTTTAGTAAATTCTATAGATTTATTAGATAAAGGTATAACCGAATCTATAGATCAAGTTAATTTTAACTTTGATTCTCTCGATTTAGCGTATTTAGAAAATTTTGAGGTTGATAATATATTCGAGCAGTTTTCAAGCGTTTCAGTTGGTAACTTTTCAGATGCTTTAGATTCAAATCAAACTACTCAAGAAGATTCTGAAGGTTTTGGTGATATGTTTAGCGGTTTAACTTTGTCAAACGAATCCCATTACACAAGTTTAATGGTACAATACGAGGGTTTAAGTGAGAGTATTAAGAAAATAGGCGAAAATGAGTATAAATTTAATCTATGGGACGCTTTAGGTTATCAAGGCGAACCACTTCAACCAAGTGAAAAAATATTTATAGCCTTAATGGGAGCCTTTATGAGCGAAATAGATATTAATATATTTTGCACTGAAATAGTAGATGAAACACCTAAATATTTCACCTTTTACGATTTTTTGTTAGAACAAATAGCTTTATTGACGTTCTATGCGGATGTTGATTTCGACGTTCAAGCATTAAAGGATTATTCATTTGAATTAATTTGGGTTGATGAAAAAGGATTTAAACAAAATTATGTCAAACCTGTAAATTTAAATGACCCTAATGACATTATAAATTTTTTACATCTACTTGGATGGCAAGGTTTACCAGGAATTCCTACAGGAATATTGAATCCTATCGAAGATTTTGTAATTACATATAAAGTCTCGAATTCAGAACCAAATTTACTTATTACTAAAGATTTAATTGGGGAAAACGCATCATTTGGAGTTTATAACACCTTTTCTTTTAATATAACAGCAAAAAATGTAGGAAACGAAACCGCATGGGGCGTTCCTACTCCAATCCCGATAGAATTAGACGACGCATTTTCAATAATTGTAGGGCCTATAGGCGTAATTTTAGGGCTTGACGAAGAACTTAAAGATGCTATTTGGGAGGTGGTAAGAGTTGAATATTCAGGTCAATATGATTCATTAGAAGATTTTTTTAATTTTGACGAGGACCCTCGGATTTTTTATTTTGATACCACAGGAACCGGTTTAATTGATACTTATTATCCAAACCTTAGTAATTTCTCTAACCTTCTACCATATAATGAAAACATGAACAATGTGATTGATCTAATAGCAATTGGTAATCCACAATTGATATCTGCTTTAGAATCAATAGGAATACCTTCGGATTCTCTAAAAGAAACTTTCACTAATGAAGATAGTATTTGGGACTATGATAATTGGAAATTAGAGCCAAATGAGATAATTTCGTATACTTTTGACAATTTTTCCATTGAAGGGTTTGACACTTTTTCTCAATTTTACAATTACAATTTCACGATTAAAGAAACATTTCCAGAATTACCCTCGATAATTTCAGGCGTTTCGATCGAAGAAACCTCGCCTCAAATGGCATTGGCTAACGACGAAGAAGACTGGATTATCGAATCAGAAGAAAAATATGTAGACCAACATGAAATTGAGATTCAATTTCTTTTTCAGAATACGACAAATATAGATTTAATTAATAATTCTCTAGATAGAGTTTCAATTATTATCAATTTCACCGATCCTAGTAATGTTTTGGAATTTGAAGTTTTTAATTTTTCTACAGAAGAATTTCAAGATATATCCGCGTATTTGACGTCAACAGTTAATAATACATCAACATTTTCATTTATAAAAAATCAAGGAACATTAGATTGGCTGTTTGATCCTACAACGCGAGATAATCATACAATCATATTAAAAATAAAGGGTATTAGTACAAGCCTTTTTAATATTTCAATAAATGACTTAGATGTAGAACTTTATTATAGAGATGTTAATGAATATAAAGTATTAGGATCGAGAGTCATCTATACTTCTTTAAGGGGAAAAGTTGAATACATAAGAACCTCAAATTCAATATCTTTAAGTACTTATGATATGGCTTCAATTGTTTCCTATTCTTATTTAACAAGTTATAGCTCAAAAGTGGGAGAGATTAATACCCTTACATTAGTTTTTAGAAACATAGGTTCTGATTTTGCTAATAACATAAACATTTCAATACTAATTCCAGGAATAATTTACGATCCAATAGACTTTACTATTGAAGAAAATTACTTAAAATATAATATAGCTGAACTTGCTCCTTACACAGAAAAGCAAGTAAGATTTTCTTTTTACGTTCCAAATACTGCAGTAATTAGCAGTACAAATATTAGTTATAGCACCCCAGAACATATCCAAAATTTAAATTCAACTATCTTAGAAACTCATCCTAATCAGGTCTATTTTTCCGCTCCCGTTGATTATTTAACTCGTTTTCCCTATATTAAAACAATAGAGATTTATTTTAATGCTTCGAATCTTGCTCCCTCTATAGGAGAGGAACTGAACTTGTCCGTTTACGTTAAAAACAACGGCATTGAAGGATTTGACATTCAAAGCTTAACTGTTTCAATGAACGATCAGTTTGGGGATTTAGCACGAATAGATAGTGGAGATTTAATCCTAGCGGAGATAGGATATAATGAAATTAAATCCTGTAACATAACTCTAATTAAACGCGATTGGAAAGGGTACTTTTATCCTTCCATTAATTATATGAAGAATTCAAACAATAATTTGGTTCAAATTGCTTCTTCAGAACCATTAATATTAGGGAGAATTAATTTTTCAATTAGTAAATCAGTTGATAAGAACCAAATTGAAATTGGGGACATTATAACCGTTGAACTTAATGTTAAAAACGTTGGAACAATTAGTGCTAAAAATATAAGCATCAACGACATTATTAGCTTTACAGAAATCGAATTCAACTTAATAAGTGGTAGTCTTATTAACACAATCTCGTATTTGCAATCAGGAGAGAATATAACCTTTACATATAAAATTCAAGCTATAACTCAAGCCTTATTAAAGTTAAACCCTGCCAGTATTGAGTATTATTACCTATTGAAGGCCAAGGATACTTCTAATTTAGTCGAGGTTAAAGTAGTAATTCCAGAAATAATTCAAATCTTTTTCGTTTTAGGTCCAATGTTAATTTCTTTAACAGTTTTAACCATTTTCATTTGGAAAACAAAAAAATATAAAGCCAAAAAGTACGAACTTCAACGGAACGAGCTAATGCTTTTCAATGTTTCTGGCAGCAGTACCGTTCTAAAAATTGAGAATACTTTAAGAGATAGATTTAATTCAATTTCTAAGATTTATAGTGAAGAAATTATAGAAAAAGAATATGGAGGGGAATCTATTAGCTGAAGAAACTAATTAAATTCCCACTTATTTTATTTCTTATCATAGGATCGACTGTGGGAATGAGTGTTATTTTTAATTTAATAATTCCATATAAATTAGATTTTGGAAAACAAGAGAGTGTCGACGATCTACAGAGTTCAAATAATGGTAAAAAATCTGTTATCGTATTTTTTAATGAATCCACATTTGATGCCGATGCTAAAAATAAGTTTGAATTTTATGGAGGAAATTTTAAAGAAAACGAAGAATGGAACGATTTGTTTAATAATTTTTCAGGATTCGCAGGAGTAATTCCTATAGAAAACATTTCTAATTATAAAAGCGCGGTTCCAGATATAAACATAGAAACTGATGAAATTATTGAAGTTCAAATGAATTATGCAAGTATTCAAACCCAATCAGTT
>Ga0209986_10003971_pt1 | contig 12734 bp, 7 predicted proteins | sample BlataG_FD_183168 | JGI IMG/M metagenome (GOLD analysis project Ga0209986, IMG submission 183168) | Deep subsurface microbial communities from Black Sea to uncover new lineages of life (NeLLi) - Black_00105 metaG (SPAdes) (version 2) | ecosystem: Environmental > Aquatic > Marine > Oceanic >...
CGACCTGAGAAACGCGAACGCAATCCCGCAGGCTGCCGGAGCAATCGCCACTTGCTCTCAGCCGGTCACCGGAGCCCAGTCCTCCTCAATACTTGCTCGAGCAACTCGAGCAGATCCGGGCGATGTCCTTGGGAAACGCGCCGCTGCAGAGGAAGCACTTGCTGCGGAAGCGGCTCGAGCAGGCGCTGCACAACCGAGCTGCGTCCTTGGGAAAGGCCCCGCTGCAGAGGCAGCATTTCGAGCGGTACTTGCTTGAGCATGAGCTGCACAGCCGGGCGACCTCCCGCGGAAATGCCCCGCCGCACGAGCAGCACTTCGTCTGGAGCGCCGCGGCATGCTCGCGGCCGTGGTGGTGAGCGTGACCGCGAGCCTGACCAGCCGGCGTTCGTGCAGGCACGGCGTCAGCAGCGGCGCTACCCGCAAGCGGTGCACCAGCCATCACCCCGGCGAGGGTGCCGCAGATCAGGAGTGTGACAGACAGCCACTGTTTGATGTTCATGAGGAATTCCTTCGAGATTGCTGCGATGCTTGAAGAGGCGTCATTCGGTTCAGGAACCAGGCGAAATCGTACCAACAGGGGGACGAACCACCAAGGCACTGCTGCTCTTGCGGCCCCCATTGCCCATAGCAATTCGTGCAGCAGCGGCTTCGGGCGGTCGCCAGCCAGATAGGACCGGCTGCTTTCGCGGTAACGAAGGCCCCAGCCGCCCTCACCCGCCCAAGACGTCGGGCAGCATCTTGGCCAGCTGCCAGAGGCCCTTTGACCCGCCGGCGATGGCCCCGTACAGGTCGGCGACTCCGCGGGCCAGCCTGGCTCGCTTGCCGTGCCAGGGGAACCACGGGGGCGTCGGCCAGACCGTCAGCGGCGCTCGCACAATCGAGTTGTGCACCAGCGGCAGCTGCTGCGGGTTATGCACAAAGCCGATGCCGCTCTCCGGCTGTTCAATTGTGCCGCCCGGAAAGCCGCCCCAGGGGACGTTGCCCACCGCATAGCCCAAGGCCGACCAGGCGTTGACCGCCACCACGCCGTACCGCAGGTGCTCAATCAGCAGCTCGACCCGGGCTTGATCATGCGTGGCCATGCCGTCGGGCAGCGTGACGCTGGCAGCCAGCGTGCCCGGCAGCTCGTGGGTGAACTGCGAGGCGGCCACACAGAAGGCCTCGATCGAGTCGGCAGCCACCGCCGTCTCAACCGCCACCGGCACAAACCACTCCCGGGCGAACCAGTGCGGCTCGGCCTGCCGGTCAACACCGGGCCGCAGCATCGGCGACAAACAGCCGTCGGCCGGCGGCTGGCCCGTCGCCTGCTGCCAGAGTTCAGCCGCCCCCGGATACCAGGCCGGCCGGGCCGGCAGACTCGCCAGCCGCTGCTGGATCAGCCCGAGGAACCGCTCCCGCTGGTCCCACTGCCGGCAGGTGAGGATCGTCTTGGTGGCGATGCAGTTGCAGGAAGAGTTGTTGGCGATGGACGCGGCCAGCTGATCGGCCTGAAAGGCGAGGGCCTTCTCTGAATACCTACCCGGCACGACAACCCAAGGCGTGACGTTGCCCAGTTCACAGCTGACCGGCTTGGCCAGCGGCCCACTGCCGTCGCCATCGACCAGGCGGCGAAAGGTCGGCTCGCCACCAGTCAGATGCACGTGGGTCACCTCGGGGGCGGCAATGGCGGCCATAGCCAGTTCAGCCCCACCGCTCACCACTGCCAACAGGCCGGCCGCAATCAGCGGCTGGAGCGCCTGCTCAAGCACTGGGGCCAGCGGTGCCTGCACTGGATGCAGCTTCAGGAGCACGGCCCGGCCCTGCTCGAAGATCTGGCAAATGGCATCGGCTGCCGCCAGCCCCGTGACATTGCCCGCCCCCAGGACCACCGCCACGCCGGCCGGCTCAGCCTGCTGCCGACAGCTTGCTTGCCAGGTCTGCAGGAAGGCATCGAGGTTGCCGGGGTTCGCGCAGCGAACCGTGGCCATGTGCCCGCGGAAGATCGTCGCGTCATGCAGCGGCTTGACCGGCATGACATCGACCGCGATCAGCGACGCGGGAGCAGCAAACGGCACCGCCTCGGGGGCCGGCTGACGATGCACGAGCTGTGGTGAGGCTGCGACACTCGGCAGCCCGCGGGCGGCAATGTCGGCTTTGGCAGCCGCTGTCAGCAGCAGCAGCCGCAGGGTCGGAATCGGTCCCGTCGCCAGTTCCTCGGCCGTCAGCGTCGTCCGCAGATCGGCAGAGATGCTCTGCGACCCGTCAGGACGGGCCGCCTTGATCGCCACGGCGGCCTCCGTCCAAGCCTCAGTCGCAGCTGCAACCGTACGGGCAGTCTGCGAAGCAACCGCCGCCCGCTGAGCGGCTGTCTGAGCGGCCCAGGCCTCAGCCCCGCGGGCAAGCCGGAGAAGAACTGCTGAACAATCAAAGTCAATTGGCTGATTCACTGGCACACGCCTTTTAAAAAAGGTTCGGCTGGTTGCATTGCCAGCAGGATACGAGAATCACCGCGAACCCATCATTTTCCGATGCAGTGCCGGGAAAAGACCCGGTCGATGATGTCGCTGCCGATCACCGCGCCGGTCACTTCTCCGAGGGCGTCAATGGCCTGACGAAGCAGGACTGCCAGCAGGGCCTCGTCAGGGGGCAGGCCGTCAACTGTACCGGCAAGCAACTGGCGGGCTGACTCCAGCGGCTGCCGGGCGGCCGTGATACCGGCCCGCAGCCGCAAGGTCGCAGGGCTCTGCTGGGGAAGAGTGGCCACGGCTGAGAGAATGTTCTGTCTCAGGGGCTCAACTCCGGCCCCGGTTGCCGTGCTGGTGATGAGGCACGGCGGTGCCGACACGGGCGTCTCGGTCAGCCGGTCACTGCGAGTGAGGACGTCGATTCGCGGCATGGCAGCGGGCAGCTCAATGGCTGGGCCTGCCTGGGTTGCCACATCGCGGCAGATAACCACGACATCGGCCCGGCCGATTTCCTCTCGGGCCACCCGGTCGGCAGCCGCAACAACCGATGCCACCAACTCATCAGGCTCGTCCGATGCCTGCTCGGGTGAGGCCAGCACGCCGGCTAAGTCAACGAGCAGACAGGCCGGCGTACCGCTGGGATCGAGCAGTTCACTGCCGATCCAGTCGCGGGTCGTACCCGCAGCATCCTCCACCAGCGCCGCCTCACGGCCGAGCAGCGCATTGAACAGGCTGCTCTTGCCGATGTTGGGTGGACCGGCCAGCACCACCCGGGGCAGCCCGCCAGTGACCGCCGCCTCGCGACTGAGCAGCTGCGCCGCCACGGCGTCCAACTCGATGAGGATCGGCTCCAGCTGCGGCAGCAGGGCCACAGCAGCGGTCTCAGCCACCGGAACGGCATCGGGGGTGAAGTCGTCGGCAAAGTCGATGGCTGCTTCGATGTCGGCGACCAGATCGAGCAGCCGGCCCCGCAGCTGCTCAACGGCCCGGCCGACGCCCCCGGCCATGCGGTCGAGGGCGGTGCTCAGTTCCGCCGGTGTGCGGGCATCGACCACGGCGACCACCGCCTCGGCCTGCAGCAGGTCGATCTTGCCGGCGAGAAAGCTCCGGAGAGAAAACTCGCCGCCTCGGGCCAGCCGCGCCCCCAGCCGGCAGGCCTCCTCGACCACCGCCGCCTGCAACAGCGGCGAACCGGGCAGCTGCACCTCGGCCGCGGCGGCCCCCAGCGGCCCGGCAGGACCCGGCCAGAACAGCACCGTTACCGGAAGCTCTCCCCAGTCGCGGCCCAGCGAATCAGGATGCAGCCGCACTGGAATCTGCCGGGGCGGCTCGCCGACTGCCGGCAGCGTCAGCGGTGCGTAGAAAGCGTCTGCCGCCGCAGGCTGCGGCGACTTGCAACCCGCGTTTTCGGAGGCTGCCCGAGTGGAAAAAGGCCATGGTTGGCTTTTTCCACCAACAGTTACCGGCGTTCTGTGGTTGGCCGTAAACAGCCGCCCGAGCAGTTCAACAAGCCCCTCACCCGTCAGCCGCACAATCGCCCGGGCGGCTGGCCGCGGTGGTGTCGCCGGGGCGACAATCAGGTCAGTGGTGGAGGGGACGCCCATCGCACAATTATTACGCCCTGAGCCTGCCGGCGGCGGCTGAACCAACCGCAGGGAACCGGCCTACCGCCGCTTCCGCCGCTTGCTGCGGGCGGCAGCTGCTGGGCCAGCCGGCTTGCTGCTGACGGCATCGACCACCGTCGGGCCGCCGGCCCCGGCCAGAGCGGCACCGGGCTTGGCTGTCGGCAGCATCAGCCGCTCGGCGATGCCCCAGAGGCTCGAGGCGATGAAGTAGAGGCAGAGGCCGCAGGGCACCTTGAAGAACATCACCGCCATGAAGAGCATCATGTACTTCATCACCTGCTGCTGCATCTTGGCCTGCTCATCGACCGCCGGCGGCATGAACAGCTTCTGCTGCCAGAGGAACAGGCCGATGGTCAGCAGCGGAAAGATGTTCAGGTACGGCCCCAGCCAGCCCTCGGGGGCGACGAGAAAGCCCGGCATGACGTTCGACCAGTCAAACATCATGTCGGGGGCGGCGAGGTTTGAGCACCAGCGGACAGCCGAGCTGAACAGCGGTGCCTGCCGCAGTTCCACGTCGGTTGCCAGCGACCGGTACAACCCCATGAAAATCGGAATCTGGATGAAGACCAGCAGGCAGCCGCCGGCTGGGTTGTAGTTGTGCTTCCGCCAGAGTTCCTGCGTTGCTGCCGTCCGCTTCTGCGGATCGTTCTTGTACTTCTCGGCAATCGCCTTCATTTCCGGCTGCAGCACCTGCATCTTCTGCGACGAGATTGCCTGCTTGCGGCTGATCGGGAACATCGCCCCGCGGACGATCACTGTCAGGAGGATGATCGCAATGCCGTAGTTGCGGACGATCGCATGCAGCACATGTAAAATGGCGATCATCGGCCGGGCCACCCAGCCGAACCAGCCGTAGTAGACGAGGTCGTTGAGCGACCCCCGCGGTGGCCCGAAGCTGGCCAGCAGTTCCGGCTTCTTGGGACCCGCGAAGATGTCGTAGCGGTGCGTGACCGTCTGCTCGGGCTCAAGCTCAAGCTCCCGCGAGAGCAGCCGGCAGCTGACGTTGACCAGCTTGCGGCGGGCGGCCTCGGGCACCTCGCCGACGACGACGGGCTGCACCTCGGCCAGCTGGGGAACCTCCGGTCCGTCAACGGCAGGAATCAGGCCCGAGGCAAAATAGAGCGCGTCAACGCCGGCGAATGCCAACGGCTTGCCCTCGAGCACGGCGGTGGGCGGCTGCTCAGTCTCTTCATCGGCGAGGGTCAGGCTGCTCACCAAGGCAGTCGGCTCACCGACAAACCGCATAGCCACATCGCGGACGCCGAGCGTGCCCCAGGTCCGGGAGATTCTCGCAGCGTACCACCAGCCCTCGGTCGGCAGACCGTTGGGACCGTCGAGGGCATATTCCAGCCGCGTCGGCTCACTGGCCGTGAACGAGATTCTCAGTTGCAGCCGGTACTGGCCCGCCTGGGTATCAGTGACCTGACCCACCGGATCGTCGGCCGCTGTCACCAGCCGGTATTCCTTGACGACCTCAAGGCCACCGGCCAGCCGACGGCTGAACCGCACAGCCCGCCCGTCCTCCATCGACACGGCGTCCCAGTCAAGCTGCTCAAGCTCTTGGCCTGGCAGTTCGCGGCCGGCGTCGGGCCGGGCATCACCATCACGCGAGGCCAGCGACAGCCGGAACGCGAGCGGATCGTGAAAGCCGGCGGCGACGTCGGCGACCGGCAAGGCGGAAAACTCGGGACGAATCACCTCCAGCGGCCGCCGGGTCGGCAGCAGTTCGACGGTCTGCTCGGGACCGAGAGTGTCGCCGGTCGGCCGGCGATAGGTCACTGCCAGTGGCCGCCGCGTCTTCAACCTGGCCAGCACGGCCACCAGGCTCTGGGGGTCGGGTGTGTTTGACTCGCCGACCCGGACGATGACATCACCCGCCTGCAGGCCCGCGGCCACCGCAGGAGTACCGGGTCCGACCACGCCGAGCCGACAGCCCTCAGGGACGACGTCGGCAGCCAGATGGCCGATGTAGGCCCCGCGGTCGTCCTGATCGTGAAACTGCTCGCCGGCCAACTCGATCCGCTCGACCGTGCCGCCCCGGCTGGAAAGGGTCACGAGCATGCCGGTCGGCCCGTCGGGGTCGAGCGAGCCGAGGCTGAAGTGCCGCCGGGGGGCAGCGGCAGCGGCTGTCAAGCTCGGCGGTTCACCGGCTGAGGCAGGCTGTTCAGCCGCAGTCGCGGCAGCAGTGCCATCCTCGGGAGTCTCACCCCCAACCGGATTCACCTGCTCGTTATCCGCCGGCTCTTCCGCCTCCTGCTCGACGACCGCCGGCTCTTCGGGCGGCTTTGGAAACAGCACCGTCCGCAGCACCTGACTGCTCAGGACGGCGGCCAGCGAAATAGCAATAAAAAAGGCGTAGCGGCGTTCCACAAGTGATCCGTTGGCGGTTTCGGAGCGGTTTGGGGCCTAAAAGGACTCAGTGTAGCAGACGAAGTGAGGCTATAGCAGGCTGTTCCTCAACGAACTGAAAGCCAGGAGCGGAGGCGACTGGGCCCGCCTTGCCGACGATCGGCCAAGCTTCAGCAGATGATCGCACGGAGACACAGAGCCACGGAGGAGGAGGACGTGGCGGGCGATCAGACCGCCTCCGTGGTTCCGTGCCTCCGTGTGCCAAAAACCCGCGCGGCCCGCACCCCCACTGGAAGCCAGCAGGCTGGTGCTTTCGGTAGAGCTAGCGCCCCAGCAGCAGCCGGTCGCCAAGAAAATTGTCGAGGTCGGGAATGGCGTGGATCTTCGCGGCCGTTGTCTTGACCTCGTAGGGAATTCGGCGGAACCGGACCCGCTCAAAATCTTCGACGATGACATAGCACGACCGTGGGTCGTTGTCCCGCGGCTGTCCAACAGAGCCGACGTTGATCATCGCCTTGGTCGTCGGCAACGTCATCCGCACTTCCGATGTGCCCGGTCCCACCGCCGCCGCCACGAATTCCGGAGCAAGGGTGAACACCCCGGGAATGTGGGTGTGCCCCTGGAAGCAGAGCCGCTCCACCAATTCAAAAATATGCTTGAGCTTAAGCGGGTTGTAGATGTCCTCCGGAAAGACATATTCATCCAGCGGCCGCCGAGCCGAACCGTGCACGAAGAGGGTCTCGTCCTCCTTGAAGCTCCGCGGCAGCTCCCCGAGAAAGTCGCTCAGGCTGTCATCGGGATGCCGGAGTCGCTGATCGTGCCGCTCAAGCTGCTCGCGGGTCCAGCGGATCGCCCGCTCAGCCCCGATGTTGAACCCCTCCGGATCGAACAACGCCCCCTGATCGTGGTTACCCAGGATGGTTTTCTGGCACCGTTGCCGCACCAATGACAGACACTCACAGGGGTCGGGGCCATAGCCGACAACATCGCCAAGGCAGTAGATGGCATCAACCTGTTGCTGGTCGATGTCGGCGAGCACCGACGAAAGGGCTTCGAGGTTGCCGTGGATATCACTGATGATGGCGAGCTTCACTAATTTTTCCCTGCCGTCGGATCGGCCTCGAAGGGTTGGATGGGCGATCCAACGGGGCGGCAGCCGTGCAGCAAAGTGTGCTCACGGACCTCCAACAAAAAGTATGCTGCCGGCTTCACGATGGTCAAGGAACCCCCGCGAACGATGTCACGAAATCGGCCATTTGTTGCCATTGAAACCAGTAGCAGCCCCGGCAGCGTGGCGGTTGGCGGTGTCAGCGGCCAGCTGCACGAGCGGTCGTTGCCTCCCGGGGGTAACCAGGGCCGCGACCTCATGCCGACGCTGGTGGAGCTGACCGAGGCCGCCGGCTGGCAGCTCGCCGAAGCTGAACTCATTGCCGTCGCCATCGGCCCGGGCCCCTTCACCGGCCTCAGGGTTGGGGTCACGACGGCGAAGGCACTGGCCTGGGCGGCCGGCTGTCCGCTGGTGGCCATCCCAACAGCCGCCTGCCTGGCAGCCCAAGCGCTGGCCGACCGCAGCCCGTTCCCCCCGGTGCATGTCATCTTCGACGCCGGCCGCGGCGAACTCTTCGCCGTCACCGCCCACCCCGACGGCCCGGCTCCTACCACCACCGAAGTCCGGTGGCAGTTGGAAGAAACCGGGCTGGTTTCACCCGAAGCCTGGCGGGACAGCCTGCCGCCCGCAGCCGTGGTTTCCGGCCCCGGCCTCGCAATAGCAAGTCCGGTGCTCGCCGGCCTGCCGCAGAGCCGGCCCGACCTGCAGATCACTCCGCCAGAAATTCGCCAGCCGACGGCCGGCACCGTCGCCCGCCTCGGCCTGGCCGCCTATCACCGCAACGAGACGGCACCGCCGGCTGCGGTCGCGCCAATCTACCTACGGGCCAGCTACGCCGAAGAGAAAAAAGGCTGATTCCCTGGCCTGTTGCCGCGGACGTTTGTGCGAAGTTTCGTGCCCTTAAAATCCCCGCAAGCCCCGGCCGCGAGCCCGGGGATGGGTTGCCGCCGATCCCCCGGCTTGCGCCGGGGGCGGAGGGTTCTTCGGGAAACATTGTGGGTGAGGGGCGTTTCCCGTGCCAATTGAGCGGCGTCGGAAACTGAACGGAGCCGGGATGGCGAAGTGAGGTTTCCGTCGAGTGAGTGAAGGTCAGGATGACCGGAGCGAACGTCCGGCGAAATGGCATGGGAACCGCCCCGACGCGTCGGTAAAGACCTGCGACCCACAAAATTCCCCGATGGACCTTCCGGAGGGGGCGAGTCGCTGGCTGGGCCGCCTACGTTTGTCAATCACATTGGCCGAGAGAAACGCCGAGGCTTCCGGAGGGATTGGGCAGCTTGCAAGGCCGCCGAGAGCTGCAGGTGAGGGCGTCAGCAGGCTCACAGCCGGCGGGATGCCGGTAGGCCTGCCACGGCGAGCCGGGTACGATTGCGGCTTTCCGCTCGGCCACTCTCCCCCATCCCGGTGCCATGCAGCGCAACCCCATTCAAAAACTCCTCGTCGCCAACCGTAGCGAAATCGCCATTCGAATCTTCCGCTCAGCCCACGAACTGGGCATGCGGACGGTCGCCATTTACGCCCACGAAGACCGCTTCGCCCTCCATCGCTTCAAGGCTGACGAGGCCTACCTGATCGGCAAATCGGGCGAACCGCTGCGGAGCTACCTCGACATCGAGAGCATCGTCGCCCTCGCCCGGGCCCACGGGGTTGATGCCATTCACCCGGGCTACGGCTTCCTGTCGGAAAACGCCGATTTCGCCCGGGCCTGCGGTGAAGCCGGCATTATTTTTGTCGGCCCTCGGGTCGAGCTGCTGGAAAACCTGGGCGACAAGACGGCCGCCCGCGACCTCGCCCAGCGGGCCGGCGTGCCGATTCTCGCCGGCTCACCGAAGGCGGTCGAAAGCCTCGACGACGCTCTTTCCATCGCCGACGGCCTCGGCTATCCCGTCATCCTCAAGGCCGCCCACGGCGGCGGCGGCCGCGGCATGCGGGTGGTCCGCACTGCCGACGAGCTGCCCGGTGCCCTCGAGAGTGCGCAGCGGGAGAGTAAAACTGCGTTTGGCAGCACCAGTGTCTTCGTCGAAAAGTTCATCGAGCGGGCCCGGCACATCGAGGTGCAGCTGCTCGGCGACACCCACGGCAACCTCGTCCATCTTTACGAGCGAGACTGCTCGGTGCAGCGGCGGCACCAGAAGGTGGTCGAGCTGGCCCCCGCGCCCAACCTCGCCCCGGACCTGCGGGAGCAGATCTGCGAGGCGGCGCTGGCCATTGGCCGCACGGCCCGCTACGAGAACGCCGGCACGGTCGAGTTCCTCGTCGATGCCGACGCCGACCGATTCTACTTCATTGAGGTCAATCCGCGGATTCAGGTTGAGCACACGGTGACCGAGGAGATCACCGGCATCGACATCGTCCGCCGACAGCTCCAGATCGCCGCCGGCCACCGGCTCTCCGACCCCGAGATCGGCCTGCCCGATCAGGCGTCAGTCCGCACGATGGGGGCGGCAATCCAGTGCCGGGTCACCACCGAAGACCCCGAGAACCGGTTTCTGCCCGACTATGGCCGGATCACCGCCTATCGCTCAGCCAGCGGCATGGGCATTCGGCTCGATGCCGGCACCGCCTTCTCCGGCGCCGTTGTCACCCCCTACTTCGATTCGCTGCTGGTGAAGGTGACCGCCCGCGGTCTCACCCACCCCGAAACCGCCGGCCATATCGAACGCTGCCTGCAGGAGTTTCGCGTCCGCGGGGTCAAGACGAACATCCCGTTCTTGATCAATCTCGTCACGCATCCAGAGTTTCTGGCGGGCAACTGCACCACCCGGTTCATCGACGAGACGCCGAGCCTGTTCGACTTCCCCGTCCGACAGGACCGGGCCACCCGGCTGCTGACCTTCCTGGCCGAGACGATCGTCAACGGCAACCCGCTGATGAAGAATCGCCGGCCGGTCGCCCGCCGGACCCCGGCGGTCGTGCCCGACTTCGACCCCAAGCAGGCCCCCCCGGCAGGCAGCCGAACCAAACTGCTGGAACTCGGCCCCGAAAAGTTCTCGGCCTGGGTTCGCGACCACAGAGGCCTGCTGCTGACCGACACCACCATGCGGGATGCCCACCAGTCGCTGCTGGCCACCCGGATGCGGAGCTACGACATGCTCGCTGTCGCCGACGCCTATGCCCGGCTGGCCAGCGGGCTGTTCTCGCTGGAGATGTGGGGCGGTGCCACCTTTGACACGGCGATGCGATTTCTCAAGGAGTGCCCTTGGGAGCGGCTGACCCGGCTGCGGGAGAAGATCCCCAACGTCCTCTTCCAGATGCTGCTGCGGGCCAGCAACGCCGTCGGCTACACCAACTATCCCGACAACGTCGTCCAGGCCTTCGTGAAGGAATCGGCCGCTGCCGGTATCGACCTGTTTCGGGTGTTCGACCCGCTGAACTGGGTGCCGAACATGGAGGTGGCGATTGCCGCGGTCCGCGACAGCGGCGGCCTCTGCGAGGCAGCGGTCTGCTACACCGGCGACGTGCTCGACCCGAAGCGGGACAAGTACACGCTGCAATACTACGTCGATCTCGCCAAGGAACTGGAAAAGCGGGGCGCCCACCTGCTGGCCATCAAGGACATGGCCGGCCTCTGCAAACCCTTCGCCGCCGGCCGGCTGGTCAAGGCCCTGCGTGACGAGGTCGGCCTGCCGATTCACTTTCACACCCACGACACATCCGGGGCGTCCCTGGCCAGCTGCCTTGAGGCGGCGACAAACGGGGCCAGCGCCGTCGATGCCGCCATGGCCCCCTTCTCCGGCCTGACCAGCCAGCCGAACCTCAACGCCATCGTTGAGGCGGCCCGGCACACCGAGATCGACACCGGCCTCGACCCCGAGCCACTGCGGCTGCTGAGCCACTACTGGCTGGCTGTCCGCGACCACTACACGCCGTTTGAGTGCGGCATGAAGGCTCCTGACGCCGACCTCTATCTGCATGAGATGCCGGGCGGCCAGTTCACCAACCTGCTTGAACAGGCCCGGGCCCTCGGCCTCGCCGACCGCTGGGAGGATGTCTGCCGCACCTACGCCGAGGTCAACCAGTTGCTGGGCGACATCGTCAAGGTGACGCCGACGAGCAAGGCGGTCGGTGATCTGGCCCTGCTGCTGGTGACCAACGACATGCAGGCGGGCGAGCTGGTCGCCAGCACCCGCGAGATCGCTTTTCCTGAGTCGGTGGTCGATCTGCTCTCCGGCCGCATGGGCCAGCCGCCGGGCGGCTTTCCGCCCGAGGTGGTCGCCCGGGTGGTCCGCAACCAGACGATCATCGACGGCCGGCCGGGAGCCACCCTGCCGCCGGCCGACATGAACGAAGCCGCGGCCGAGGTGGCCACGATTGTCGGCCGCGAGGCCAAGCCCCGCGAGGTGTCGTCGTGGCTGCTCTACGAACGGGTGTTTCAAGACTTTGCCCGCCACCGGGCCGACTACGGCGACGTGGCGGTGCTGCCGACGCCCGCCTTCCTGGAAGGGCCGAAGCCGGGCGAGGAATTGTTCGTTGACATCGAGCCTGGCAAGACGCTGGTGATTCGGCTGCTCACCGTTGGCGAGCCGCATGCCGACGGCACCCGCACGGTCTTCTTCGAACTCAACGGCCAGCCCCGCAGCGTCACCGTGGCCGACCGGACGCTGGAGGGCACCATCCAGCAGCGGCCCAAGGCGGTGGTCGGCGACCCCCGCGACATCGGCGCCCCAATGCCGGGCCTGATCGTTACCGTCGCCGTCAAGCCAGGTGACAGCGTCAAGAAGGGCGACAAACTGCTGAGCCTCGAGGCGATGAAAATGGAGACCACTGTCTACGCCGAACAGGACGGCACTTTGGCTGAGGTACTGGTGTCACCCGGTACGCCGGTGGAAGCGGGAGAGCTGATTGCACGTTACGCTGACGCGTAACGGCGGCTTGCAATGCCATCCATGGCCATGGCAAGCCAGCGGGCGAAACGGTCGCAGCCAAGGTGCGACCGCTCCGCCACAACGCCGGCATCCATGCCGGCGAGCACGTTACGCTGCCACCTCACGGCGGCTTGCAATGCCATCCCTGGCCATTGCAAACCAGCGGGCGAAACGGTCGCAGCCAAGGTGCGACCGCTCCGCCACAACGCCGGCATCCGGGCCGGCGAGCACGTTACGCTGACGCGTAACGGCGGCTTGCAATGCCATCCCTGGCCATCCTGTTCGGCACACAAGATGCTCTGAGGCTTGAGGAGCGGAATTGGCGTCCGACGACTCTCAAGGT
>Ga0209986_10003972_pt1 | contig 12734 bp, 12 predicted proteins | sample BlataG_FD_183168 | JGI IMG/M metagenome (GOLD analysis project Ga0209986, IMG submission 183168) | Deep subsurface microbial communities from Black Sea to uncover new lineages of life (NeLLi) - Black_00105 metaG (SPAdes) (version 2) | ecosystem: Environmental > Aquatic > Marine > Oceanic >...
ACTCTGGTTGGAAACTTCTTTTACTGGCGGAAGACATTGGAAGAGAGTCAATAAAATAATGGCTGTAGAAAGAAATCAATAAAAATATGAAAAGAAGAGGTTTAAAATTATGGATATAGATAAGATGAATAAAAAAGAATTGATTGATAAGATTAGTGATGAAATAATATCAAAGTTAAAGAAGACATCTTCTTCTGATAATCTTTCTTTTAAATCTGATTTAGGTAATAAAAATATAAAGGGTTCTTCTGTGGGTTGCAAGATACAAATCAACACACCTGCTGATCTTGCACCTTATATTGACCATACTTTATTAAAGCCTGACGCAACAGAAGCTCAGGTGAAAAAATTATGCGAAGAAGCTGTTCAGTATGGTTTTTATACGGTTTGTGTCAATCCTTCCTGGGTAGCCTATTGTGCCAGGAAATTAAGAGGGACCGGAGTTAAAGTCTGCGCTGTCGTGGGATTTCCGTTAGGGGCAACAGACAGCAGAACTAAAGCTTACGAGACTCGTAATGCCATAGAAAACGGAGCTATTGAAATAGATACGGTGATTAATGTAGGTGCTTTAAGAAATGGTGATCTAAAGACTGTGGAAGCTGATTTAAGAGCTGTATTGACAGCTTGCAGAAATACCACGACTACTAAAGCAATTATTGAAACTTGCTTACTATCAGACGAGGAAAAAGTAATAGCTTCTCAATTAGTAAAAAAAGTTGGTTACAATTTTGTAAAGACCTCAACCGGTTTTTCTACCGCCGGTGCTACTGCCCACGATGTTGCTCTGATTCGCAGGACAGTCGGCCCTAAAATGGGAATTAAAGCAGCAGGCGGAATCCGTACTTACGAAGATGCTTTATTAATGATTCGCTCTGGGGCAACCCGGCTGGGTTGTAGTGCCAGTGTAAAGATTGTTAGTGTCTAATATTATTCTGATATTATAAAGAATAGATAAGCCGAGGATGATAAAAAATGGAAGAGCAAGACTATAAAAAACTTGTAGATATGATAACTGAAACGATTTACAAAGAAATAAAACCGAAAGAAGAATCATCTCATCTTTTTTCTATCCCGGTTGAAGTTTCCAATCATCATGTTCATTTAACCAGAGATTCTTTGGATATTTTATATGGAAAGGATTATGAGCTTACCAAATTACGTGATTTATCTCAGCCCGGAGAATTTGCCAGTAATGAGAGGGTGAGTATAGTTGGCGCGAATATGAAAGTTATTGAAAAAGTAAGGATTCTTGGCCCCCTTCGAGAATATACGCAAGCAGAATTATCTATTACCGATGGATATTTTTTAGGATTAGATCTTCCTACCAGAATATCGGGGAATATAAAAGGTTCTCCGCCCAACATTTTTATCGGACCAAAAGGCGTTTTAACTCTTTCAGAAGGAGCTATTCGGGCTGCTCGTCATATCCACATGACACCTAAAGATGCAGAATATTATCAGGTAAAGAATGGTGATAGAGTTAAGGTGGAAGTATCAGGAGAACATGGAGTTATTTATAAGGATGTGGTAATCAGGGTTTCTCAAAAAAGCAAGTTAGCCTTTCATCTAGATACAGATGAAGCCAATGCCGGAAATGTAAAAGGAAACAATTTAGCAAAAATTTTATAATACGATTCACGAGATACGAATTTGCTAGTGTAAACTTTACCGGGATAATTTGATAAAAAGGAAATGCCTACGTCTTTTTTCTGCTTTCCTTTAATTTCTTTTCTTTCCTTTTCTTGACTATATACTCGATACTTTCTTTTGTTAGTGTAAACTTTAGTGGGGCAGTTAGATAAAAAGAAGAATACTACTTTTTCTATCTTTTCTTTCTTCTTTCCTAACTATACGCTCCACGCTGTACGCTCTACGCTATTCTTTGCTATATACTCGATACTTTCTTTTTATTTATTTGATTTATCTTTAAAGAACTTTTATAATCATAAAAAAGAGAGAGATGATATGGCAGGTAAAAATTATCGGACTAATTATATATTAAATAGATTATCTGTTGATGGTTTTGCGAACATCAAGGATTTGTCTAAAAAATTAAAAGTTTCCGAGATGACGGTTAGAAGAGACCTTAGAGAATTATCTAAGGAAAATATTGTTACTCTTATTTCGGGCGGGGCTGTTCTAAAACGAAATTCTCCGATTGATACAGATGAAGAAAAGTATTTAATTCAAACTGCAGAATCGTTAATGCTGGAAGAAAAGATTAAAATTTCTCGAAAAGCAGCGTCTTTGATAGAACCAAATGACATAATTGTTATAGATACCGGTTCTACTACCGAAAATCTCCCGAAATTTATTCCGGAAAATATGCCCCTAACTGTTATATGTTATACTATGAATATTTTATTTAATGTATATGAGAACAAGAATTGGAAATTAGTTTTTCCCGGAGGTAACTTCCATAATAATACTCTAATGTTTGAAAGCCCTGAAGGCATAAGCGTAATAAAAAAGATCAGAGCTAATAAGGCTTTTATTTCAGCTGCAGGCGTTTCTGAAAAATTAGGAGTTACCTGTGCGACTGATTATGAGAAGGAAACCAAAAAAGCAGTTATTGAATCTTCAGATACCAAAATATTATTAGTAGATTCTTCAAAATTTGGGAAAATTAAAATTTCACACTTTGCTAACCTTACCGATTTTGATATTGTTATCACTGATTCAGGAATTTCCAAAGAGTGTAAAGAGATTGTCAATAATATTGGTGTTGAATTATATATTGTTTAAAATAAGAAATGATATGAGTTAGAGAAATCATCATCTATTAAAAAAGGGGAGGAATAAAATGAGATTATTTGGTGGAGTTTTTATGGGAATTATATTTTTAACAGTAGGCATAATTTTACTTCTGAATAGTTTTTTTAACTTTAATATCAGTATATTTAAATTAATAATAGGGATTATTATTGTCTTATTCGGAGTATTTGTCCTATTTAATGGTTTTGGTTTTCAAGATAGCAGAAACATTGTCTTTAGAGAAGGAATAATCAGGGTTTCAGAAGTTCAGGATGAATATAATATTATATTTGCCTCAGGTACAATCGATTTATCAAAAGTAAAGATAGAAAATGAGGTAAAGAAAATAAAGGTTAATACCATATTCGCAGAGGGAAAAGTTATTCTTAATCCTGATATCCCAACATTGATTAAAGCGAGTTCTGCCTTTGGTGAATTGGAATTACCGGATAGTTCATCAGTGGTATTTAGTTCCCAAAAATATAGGATAGGTGATATTAGCACTAATCAAGGATATTTAGAAATTGAAGCAAGCGCAGTATTTGGTGCGCTGAAATTTATAACTAATAATTAATTTTTGTAGTTTCCCAAGATGAGAAAAGGATTAGATATATGTAATATAAAATAGTCAGGGGTAAATTTTACCCCTGACTTTTTTATCTTTAGTTAGGAAAGGATCTTCTTTGCTTACAATGTTTAATGCTTAGAAAAATTCATCTAAAATACAATTTCAACATCTACTGCTGGGCTTTCATTGCAACCCTCCGATTTCTGAGTCACACTTATAGTATTTTCTAAAGTATGATCAAAATCCATGGGAAGGTCTGCTTCCAATAGGGTAAAGCTTCCGTTCTCATCAGCAGTTGTAGTAGCGGTGAGCCCAGCTCCATCGGTAACCGTTACGGTTGCTCCTGGTGCTACAGCTCCTTCCGCCCCATGAATAATCATTCCTCCTGTAGCAGCAGTTCCCCTATGTGCGGTTATCTTAGAACCATCTGGTGCAGGGCAATCTGGCGTAAAACATCCTGTAAATAGCAAAGCAAGAGAAATAACTGCTACTGAACTAATAAGGATAAGCTTTTTCATTTTTATCACCTCCTTAATAATCTATTCTCTTGACAGTTATCTTCTTATTTTTTTATCACCTCCTTTGTAGAGTAACTACAAATTGATTTTGTTTTCAGCAATTATTAGATATTATCATATACATCAATATTGGCTAAATGATTTTGAGATTTTTGGTGGCAATTTAAAAATGAGGAATATTTCGAATAACTATATCTGCTGTAAATGGTATTTAGGGTAAATAATATAAAGCTTAATAATTGTTTGTATAAATTATTATATTTAATTATCAGGATTTCATTTTTTGCCCGAATATATCAATTTGTTAAATGTCCTTTTTATTTTACTACGACATAAATTTCATTATTCCTTCTTTTTATTAAAAAAATATTAATTTTTTATTTCAAATAAAAAACACGTATTTAATTTAAATATAATATTTTGGTGGTTTTTTTCTATTTTCTTAACGCAATACGCAATATGAAGTTAGTGTAAACTTTAGGGGGATAGTTAGATAAAAAAGGTTATGCTTACATCTTTTCTCTACTTTCCCTTAATTTATTTTCTTTATCTTTCTTAACGCAATACGCAATACTCGATACGCAATACGAAATATATTTGACAGGAAATAAAAAGTATGTTATAAATAGACTGACGGTCAGTCTATAAAAGGAAAAAGAGAAGAGGAAATGCATTATGGTAAGAATTACCAAAGAATATCACGAAAGAAAAAATGAACTTCTTAATGTAGCCCAGGAACTCTTTTTTACTAAAGGATACGTACAAACCTCAGTTGATGCCATTATTAAAAAAGTAGGAGTATCCAAGGGTACCTTTTATTATTATTTTAAATCCAAAGAGGATTTAATGAATAAATTAGTTAACAGAATGACTAATCAGATTTTAATAGAAGTGGAAAAGATAACAGAAAGAACAGATTTAGATGCTCTTACAAAATTGAATAGAGCCTATATCACTACCCGCAATGTAAAATTAGAAAATATAGACCTGATAAAATTGTATTTAAAAGTTTTATATAAAGACGAAAATATAATTCTTAGGCACAAAATATATATGAGTAATGTAGACCTGTTAGTACCTGAATTTGCGAAAATTATCCAGCAAGGAGTAGAAGAAAAAGTATTTAACACCCCCTTTCCTCGTAAAGCAGCAAGGTTAATCTTTGAATTAGCTCAAATTTTAAGTGATTCAACAGCTAAACTTTTTTTAGAAATGGATGAAAATCCCGAAATTATAGAGAAATTGAAAAAAGAAATAGGTATTTATGAAGATGGCATAGAAAGAATTATAGGCGCCAAGAAGGGAAGTATTAATATTATCGATCGAAGCGTTTTAAAAAATATTCTGAAGAAAATAAATATGTGAAAAGATTTAAAGTGATTCGTTTGGAAATTAGCAGAAAAAAACATTATTTCTATCATTTGAAGCTATATTCATCCGATAATGAAATACGCGAAAAGCTAATTAACTGAAGAACATAATGATTTTTGTTACTGAAAGTAAGGAACAGAAGATGTTTAGTATTAAGCTCGGTTTTAAAAATTTAACCCGCCAGAAAAGAAGAAATTTCATTACTATTTTAGTAATTGCTTTTGCTTTTTTCATTTATTTATTTATAGGTTCTATAATGGAAGGCATGGAAGAAATGTCTTTTAACAATATAAAGAATTACGATACAGGGAGTATTCAGGTAACTCACCCTGAATACTGGGAAGACAAAGATAAGCTGCCCCTGGAAAATTTAATCTATTTAAATCAGGACATGGAAGAGAGCATAAAGAACACGGATGGAGTATCGGGAGTATCTCCCGAGCTAAGATTTAAAGCTAACCTTAATAACGGGATTGATGAAATTGCGGTCCAGGGTATGGGCATCTCCATCGAGCAATATAATGAAGTTTTTGCTACTCAAAATCATGTCATTGAAGGTTCGATGTTTGCCCCGGGCGAATCAAAGGCAGTCATAGGAGTAAGTTTAGCCGAACTGATGGATTTAAAAGTTAATGATTATATTACACTTCTGGTCAGGACGAAAGAAGATACCTTTAATACCATTGATCTAGAAATTGCGGGATTGCTGTATACGCCCAATCCGATGATTAATAATGGCATTGTTTTTGTTCCTTTAGGAATTGCCCGGCAGGCATTGAATGTGGAGAATGGCATTAGCATGATGGCCGTCAAAATAAAAAAGGAAAAAGAAATTAACCAAACCATAGATAATATTAATCAAATTTTTCAGGAAAAAAACATGAATATTAATGCTTACTCCTGGAGGGAATCTGCGAAAACAGTGATAGCTATTGGTGCTGCGGAGAATGCAGAAACTGCTGTTATGTTAATCATCATTTTATCAATTGGCATGATTGGAATTATTAATAATGTTATCCTGTCTGCCCTGGAGAGGACCAGAGAGATTGGTATGATGAAAGCATTGGGAATGAGAGAGTGGGAGATTGTTTTAGTCTTTATGGTAGAGGCAACCGGTATAGGTATTCTCGGTGGATTAGCCGGCTGCCTGTTAGGTGCTGCAGGAGTTGGGTGGATAGTTAAATACGGATATGACTTAAGTTATATTGGCGGAGATATGTCTATGTATGGAATACCGATAATCGATAAACTTTATGGGGTCTGGAATTTTTCTTCTTTTATTTTCATATTCTTTTTTGGAATAGTTGTTGCTTTACTTTCCAGTATAGGTCCTGCCTACTGGGCAGCCCATAAAGAACCGGTAAAAGCAATCTATCATCGGTAGGTGAAAAAAATTGAAATAAAGAGTAAAATAATGAAAGAGAATTATCTTAAATGTGTTCACTGGATAAATATTTAAAATATAAAAAGGAATTATTAATTCATCCGAATTTAGTAAAGGAGGAAAGACAAATGGCTTTATTGGAATTAAATAAGGTTAAGAAAATTTATCAGCAAGGGAAAATAGAAGTCCCGGCTTTGCGGGGTGTGGACCTGGAAGTAGAGGAAGGTGAATTTACAACCATTTTTGGTCCTTCCGGTTCCGGAAAAACGACACTTCTAAACATGATAGGTTGTCTGGATACGCCTACAGAAGGAGAAATTCGCCTGAATGACAAGAAAGTAAGCGATCTTTCTAAAAAAGCCCTTGCTATGATCAGGCGCTACAATATCGGTTTTGTATTCCAAAGTTATAACCTGATTCCGGTATTGACTGCCTATGAAAATGTAGAGTTTGCCATTAGATTGACTGACCATACCTCGGAATCGCAAATGAAAGAGAAAGTATTGAAAATGTTGGCCGAAGTGGGGCTTAAGGGATTGGAATCCCGAAGACCGAATGAACTTTCCGGTGGAGAGAAGCAGAGAGTAGCCATTGCAAGAGCGTTAGTGAAAGAACCCAAGATTATCCTGGCGGATGAACCGACTGCTAATCTCGATTCTGAAAATGCTGCTGGTGTTGTAGACATTATGAGGAAAATGAATAAAGAATTAAACACTACTTTTATATTTTCCACCCATGATCCTGCAGTAATGAAATATGCTAACAGATTTATTAACCTGAAGGATGGTATGATTTCTGCCGATGAAAGGAGGGGGTAAAAGATGTTTAGCTTTAAACTCGGGCTAAAAAACTTAACCCGTCAAAAAAGAAGAAACGTAATTACCATTATGGTGATTGCCTTTGCATTTTTCAGCTATTTACTTATGGATTCTCTTATGAACGGCATGGAAGAAATGTCTTTTGAAAATTTAAAGAATTACGATACAGGGAGTATTCAAGTGACTTATCCTGAATACTGGGAAGACAAAGATAAGCTGCCTTTGGAAAATTTAATTTATTTAAACCAGGACGTAGAAGAGAGTATAAAGAACACGGATGGATTATTGGGAGTGTCTCCCGAGTTAAGATTTAAGGCCAACCTGAATAACGGGATTGATGAAGTAGCAGTCCAAGGCGTGGGCATCTCTATCGAGCAATATAACGAAGTTTTTAATACTCAAAATTACGTCGTTGAAGGTTCGATGTTTGTCCCGGGAGAATCAAAGGCTGTCATAGGAGTAAGCTTGGCCGAATTAATGGGTTTAAAAGTTAATGATTATATTACGCTTCTGGTCAGGACGAAAGAGGATACCTTTAATACCATCGATGTGGAGATTGCAGGTCTGGTAAGGGCTCCCAATCCGATGATTAATAACGGGATTGTTTTTGTTCCTTTAGATGTTGCCCAGCAGGCATTAAACGTGGGTAACGCGGTTAGTATGCTTGCCTTGAAAACAGTTTCAGGAAATGAGGATACAGTCACCAAAGCATTGACGGACAGCTTTAAAAATAAAAACCTGGATTTGAAAGCATATTCCTGGAAAGAATCTGCTGCATCTGTCATCGCTTTAAGTGCTGCCAAGAAGGGTGGAATTGGGGCTATCCTGTCAATCGTTCTTCTTATCGGTATGCTGGGGATTATCAATAATGTTATCCTATCTGCCCTGGAGAGAACGGAAGAAATCGGCATGATGAAAGCCCTGGGAATGAGAGAGTGGGAGATTGTTTTTGTCTTTATGGTAGAAGCAACCGGTATAGGCATACTCGGTGGGTTAGCCGGATGCTTGCTTGGATATGCAGGTGTGAGCGGGTTGGTGAAATACGGATTTAGTATAGGCTATATAGGCGGAGATGGTTCTGAATTCGGTATTCCCATTCTCGATAGAATTTATGGAGCCTGGAATTATCCTGCTTTCAGTTTCTTATTTATTTTAGGCGTCGTCATTGCAGTGTTATCTAGCATATTACCGTCATATTGGGCAGCACGTAAAGACCCGGTAAAAGCTATCTATCATCGATAAGGAGGTAAAAAATGAAATTTTTATGGAATTTAGCCAAAAAAAATCTATCGAGATCCAGGATTAGAACATCAGTTTCTATTATTGCTATTGCATTTGCTATTTTTGCCGTGGTCTTTGTACGCGGATTACTCAGTGGAATGATAGAATCTACCTTTGAAAATCATATCAAGTATAAAGCCGGACATATACGGGTTATTGATGAGGAATACAAGTTAAAAGAGCGTCTTATGTCTTTAAATTATACTTTAGACGGGTTTAACGGTAATGGCTACTCAGAGATGAGTGAAAAAATAAAGTTAGTGGAAGGGGTAGAACAGGTTGTTCCGCGGCTTAAATTTGGTGCCATGGTCAGCCTGGAAGATGAATTAGTCGGCATGATGGGATGGGGCGTTGACCCCCTTGAGGAAATAAAATTTATGGGAATTGATAAAAGCATAACCGAGGGCAGGATGGTTCAGGAAGGAAACAAGGAAGTTGTTATGGGAGCCGGGCTATTGGAAAAAATAGGTCGTGAAGTAGGGGAGAAAGTCACCATTTTATACACGACTCCTTTTGGTTCCTTTAAAGGTTCTACTTTTCAGATTGTCGGGAAATATCAAAGTGATATTCAGGTAATGAATGATAAACTTTTCTTCCTTCCATTAGGTCAAGCCCAGAGGATTTTGGAGATGCCAGGTGAGGTAACAGAATTACTTTTGATTACTTCAAATCACGATAAAGCTGCTTCGGTATTACCCGGTCTCAATGAATTGTTTTCCCAAGAAGATGAATCTGGAAAATATCTACTGCAGCTTTGGAATAAGGGTTATGATTTGATTGAACTTTTTGACATAGCCGTTAAAATGTACAATTCCATCTATATTTTTATCATCATATTGTCTTGTTTTGTATTGGTGAATACACTGATCATGATTGTTAATGAACGTACCCGTGAAATCGGGATGATGAGTGCCCTGGGTTTGAAAAGCAGGGAAATATTGTATCTATTTACCATGGAAGGAGCAATTATTGGCATACTTGGTAGTGCCATTGGTACTGTAATTGGTGGAATATTAACCAGGGTTTTCTCCGTTGTCGGCATCGACTATTCCGCGGCCATGGAGGGAATGAGCAGCACAGATTTTTTGATGAGTCCAATTTATTATACCGTCTTTAGTTTGGAGAATCTTGTTTTTTGCTTTACATTAGGAGTAGTTATTGTCACTATTGCCTGTATTATCCCGGCGAGAAAAGCAGCGAAGCTTGAACCGACCGAAGCCTTAAGGCAAATATAAAAAGCAAGTAACAAGTAATCAGTAATGAGTGATAAGTAACAAAACAAATAACAGCAAGTGATGAGTAATGAGTGATAAGTAATATGTAGGGGCAGACCTTGTGTCTGCCCACAGAAAAACATAAGCGTAAAAAAATATTTTTATTGTTTTGATGTAGGGGCTCGATTCATCGAGCCCGTAAGAAATTAAGATGTCATTGCGAGGAACATAGTGACGAAGCAATCCCAACACGAGATTGCCACGCCCCGATAAATCGTGGCTCGCAATGACAATTGAATTAGCTAAATAACTAATTTATCTTTAATAGTGTAGGGGCTCGATTCATCGAGCCCGCTAAAGACGGGTCGGATGAATCCGACCCCTACAATAACTCAATAAAAGATAGGATAAGCATATTGTCTTCCATCCTACTTTCCTCCCCCTTGAGGGGGGAGGATTAAGGTGGGGGTGAAAAATAGAAAGGGGAATCTATTATGAAAAAAATTAAATGGTTCTTATTGATTGGAATAACTGTATCGGTATTATTTTCAAGTTTAATCATAACAACTGCTGCTGAAATGACTGCCGAGGAAATTATAAACAAGAGAGATGATAATGAATATTTTGATACAGCTCAAATGGAAGCAGAAATGATTATTGTCAGCGGTAGCAGAAAAATAATCAAAACAATGGATGTTTTGACTGATAAAAAAAATTCTTTAGTTGAATTTACCAATTCACAGGACAGAGGGACAAAATTCCTCAAGAGAGAAGATGATCTGTGGATGTTTTTTCCTGATGCGGAGGAAATCATTAAAATATCCGGTCATATGCTTAACCAGGGAATGATGGGAAGTGATTTTTCCTATCAGGATGTCATGGAAGCAGATAAATTAACTGATTTATATGATTTTGAAATTATTAAGGAAGAAGAATTTGAAGGCCGTTCCTGTTATGTATTGGAAGGTATTGCCAGGGAAGGAGTAAAAGTGTCCTATTACCGCCGTGTATCCTGGATAGATAGGGAAAGATTTATCGGTTTAAAAGAAGAATTATATACTCAAAGCGGACGTCTACTAAAAGAAACCAAAGCCAACATAATAGAAGAGATTGAAGGACGATGGATTCCCACAAATTCAGTGATGGAAAACAAGCTGAGAAAAGATACTTATACCGAATTTACAATTACTCAAATCAAATTTAATCTGGAAATTCCCGAAGAAACATTTTCTTTACAGAATTTAAGGTAACTTCAAGAAAGATAGACATCGGTTACTTTTTTTAAATGAACAAGATTAAAACTTGAGATTACTTCGCTCTGCTCGTAATGACAGATTAGTATCTAAATGTTATTACGAGCAACCTCTTTTTCTTTTTTGTCATTGCGAGCGACTGTAGGGAGCGCGGCAATCTGAATTTACCTTTTAAGAAAATATAAAAATTATTTAGATAAGGAAATATATTGATTACGAAAAAATATTTTAACATCATCATTCTATTTATAATTATTTTTCTCTTAGGGTCAATTCCAATTTCCGCCAAGATTGATATTGGTGGTGAGCTCACCGCTTCTCTAATAAATATCATCGACAATGAAGGAAATATTTCCGCTTATCCTCAGGCAAGTTTGGATTTAGAATTATATATTCCTCCTTTCGATAACAATCAAATCAAATCTGCAGTCTATTTATACACTAATCCGACAACCGGCCAATTGGATTTTATGTTTAAAAAACTTTATCTTAAACATAAATTTGACAAATTACATTTAACCCTGGGTCGTCAGCCCATTTCCTGGTCTTTCGGTTCGATGCTCAATCCGGTTGATTTTACTTTAGGGTCGATGGTAATGGACGAAGAAACCGGCGGCAAATATCAGGATGCGATACAGGCTTATATCCCTCTGAATTGGAATTCAAGTGTATCATTGGTAGCTGCTTTTCCTGAAGCCAGCCAGGATATTAAATGGGGCTTGAGAGGCAGAACCATGATTGAAGGGTATGACCTTACCCTGAATTATGTCCGTGAACCAGAAATAGATTTTATGGGAACCATTATCCCGGCCAGCCAGAGAATAGGTTTTACCACAAAAGGAGATTTAGGACCAATAGGAGTATACGGAGCTCTGGGATATTATTTTAAAGATAATGATAATGGAGATTTAGCTTATCTAGTCGGTGGTGATTATAGTTATTTTTTTGAAGCGGGAAATAAGATATACTTTCAGTTAGAATTTTTATCTATAAAAAAAGATAATCTATCCTCTATCCTGGGTCCTTTTTTTGCCGGAAATGTCAACAATAATTTGAATGAAAATATAGGATTAATTTTGGGAATGGCAAATTATGAAATCGATGAATTTTCTCAAATTAATTTAATGGCTATATTCAGCTTAAATGATAGAAGTATAATTGTTATACCCGGATATCGTAATCAATTAAGCAATAATCTGAGTTTTAATCTTAGTACAGGAATTTATTTTGGCAAAGAAGACACTCTTTTTGGTTCAAATGTTTCTGAGGAAGCTCAACAGAAGCCTAAAGGAATGATTGAGATTGGCTTAACCTATTCTTTTTAAAAGAATCTTCATATTTAATCGACCAAAGTAGCCTGTCCTCTTTTTCTCCCCCAAATTTTTATATATTTATCCCAAAAAGCTTTTAAAAACATGTTTAAAAATATTGACAAAAAATGAATTATTATGTATACTTGCCTTTAATAATAGGTTATAATAGCAGTTAATAAATAAATTGTCTATTCATGGAGTATGAGAAACTTTATTTTTTATAAATGAAGAATTATTTAAGGAAGGTAATATGGTTTATT
>Ga0209986_10003973_pt1 | contig 12732 bp, 14 predicted proteins | sample BlataG_FD_183168 | JGI IMG/M metagenome (GOLD analysis project Ga0209986, IMG submission 183168) | Deep subsurface microbial communities from Black Sea to uncover new lineages of life (NeLLi) - Black_00105 metaG (SPAdes) (version 2) | ecosystem: Environmental > Aquatic > Marine > Oceanic >...
CGCTGTTGATTGGCACCGGCGGGAATGTGGGAGCGCAATCGGCCACCGTCGTTATTCGTGGGCTGGCTACCGGGGAGGTGAAACCAAGACGGGCTCTGGCCGTGGTCTTGCGGGAGGCCGGGATAGGAGCTATCCTGGGCATTGTCCTTGGCACGGTTGCCCTGGGCTGGGCTTATGCGCTCGGCGGGAACCTGAAGGTGGCCATCGTAGTGAGCACGACCCTGGTGGCCATCTCAGTAATGGCAACCCTGGCAGGCGGAGCCTTACCATTCATTTTCCGTCTATTCAAGATTGACCCGGCTCTGGTGTCCGCCCCTTTTATAACTACGATTATGGATATCTTCGGCGTGGCGGTTTACTTTGGGATTGCGCGCATGGTACTGCTAATGTAATCAGCTACCGGGGCAAGACAAAGGAGTTTATGGGTAAAGGGAAACTCGAAATAACGAATAGAATTGACGAAGGCAAGAGGAAAAAATCGGGAATAAAGCGATTGCGGAAGTTACGAAATGCAATTGCCGAAAGGGAGCTAGATGCTTTCCTGATTTCCCAGCCGGAGAACCTCCGCTACCTTTCTGGATTCACCGGCTCCTCCGGATGGCTACTCATTTCAGGACAGAATGCTATTTTAGCTACTGACTTTCGTTATGTGGAGCAAGCCAAGGGAGAGTCGCCAGATTTTGAAATTATCCAGACTAAGCAAGAGTTACGTGACTGGCTTCCCGGTTTGGTCTCTGATTTGGGGTGGCACAAATTAGGCTTCGAGGCAAATTTTATTTCTTACGATACTTACCACAAGCTTAGCGAGGCAATAAAGACCAGGCAAGTTAACCTTGAGCTTGTTCCCACCACTGGCATAGTAGAGCAGCTTCGCTCAATAAAAGAACCCGAAGAACTAGGGTTTATCACAAAAGCAGTAGAGCTAGCCGAGGCCGCCTTTGAACAGGCAAAGACGCTAATTCGTCCTGGCATAACGGAAAAGGAGGCAGCCTGGGAGATAGAAAAATTCCTTCGCCAAGAAGGCAGTGAAGGAATGCCCTTTGAAATCATTGTGGCTTCAGGCACCAATTCAGCTTTGCCCCATGCTCAACCTACAGAAAAAATAATTCGCTCTGCTGAACCAGTGTTGATTGATATGGGAGCCAGAATCAGCGGTTATTGCAGTGACCTCAGCCGCACCTTACTCTTGGGCGATACAGACAAAATCCTGTGGGAAATTCATGATATAGTTCTTAAAGCACAGACCACTGCCATAGAGAGAGTTGAATCAGGTATGGCTGCTTCGCAGGCAGACCGATTGGCTCGAAGCGTTGTTGAACAAGCTGGCTATGGAGATGCCTTTGGACATAATTTAGGACATGGTGTTGGACTAGCGGTGCACGAACTTCCCACACTTGGACCTAACTCATCTGATTCACTTACAGATGGCATGGTTTTTACTATAGAACCGGGAATTTATCTTGCGGGACAAGGTGGTGTTAGAATTGAGGATATGGTAGTTTTGGAAAATGGCAAGGCCAGAGTGCTGACCAAAGCTAAGAAGGATTTGTCATTCTGATAGGTAGCGAAAAACTCGAGAGTAACAATTCACTCTCGATAAACACGGAGGTTACTAAATGATCGATGCCGGAGAATTAAGAAAGGGAACTGCTATAGAGCTGGATGGCGAAATATATCAGATTCTGGAATATCAACACGTTAAGATGCAACAAAGGCAGCCTGTAGTCAAGTTGAAACTTCGTGCTGTTCGTAGCGGGAATGTCGCCGAACGGAATTTCCAATCCGGGGACAAAGTCACACCAGTATTTCTGGAGCACCGTCCTGTCCAATACCTTTATAACGATGGCGACATTTACTATTTCATGGATAACGAGAGTTACGAGCAAATTATGTTAACCTCAGCTCAAATAGGAGAGGGCACAAATTATCTAAAAGAAGGGCTGCTGCTAGAGATTCTGACCGGCAAGGGAGACATAGTGGCTATAGAGCTACCTAATTCTGTGGAGCTTCAGGTTACAGAGACAGAGCCCGGCTTCAAGGGAGATAGGGCAACAGCAGGCACTAAAACAGCTAAGCTGGAAACCGGGGTAACCATCCAGGTTCCCCTCTTCATTAATACAGGCGACATCATCAAAGTCCATACACGCACCGGGGGATATCTGGAGAAGGCTGGCTAATACCGCTTGATTTGCCTTTTACCTATTAGTAATGTTGGCCCCTTTCCCCAGAAGTCTTAATACACTAATGCTGAACGAATTTAGCTGCAAGCCTTAAGGAATCTGGTATAATCAGGTAACAGGCGAAAGGGGCAGATTCTTCGGTTGCTCAGAATGACCGATAGGCAACAACAAGACGGGTAAGCTAATTGATAAAAGCCGATTTACATATCCATACCTGCTATTCTATAGATTGTCTCACACCTTTGGAGCAAATAGTCGAGCGCTGCCTCGAGCTAGGCATAAATTGCATCGCTGTAGCTGACCACAACACCATTGCTGGCGCCTTAAAGCTAAGGGAAATTGCCCCGTTTAAAGTAATCGTTGCTGAGGAGGTCTTAACGCCTGTGGGTGAAATAATGGGGCTCTTTCTTAGTGAAGAAGTTCCCCGGGGATTGTCTCCCCACGAAACAATATCTCGAATCCGAAGCCAAGGCGGTCTAGTTGGCATTCCCCACCCATTTGGCAGGTCGCTGCCCTGGAATGATAACACGCTAACCTCGCCGGAAGTTTTATCCCAGGTTGATATCATCGAAACTTTTAATTCTCGTACGCCATTTTCCAGTAGCGTCGCCAGAGCACAGAAACTAGCCGAAGAGCAGGGAAAGGCTGCCAGCGCTGGCAGCGATGCCCATACTTTGAGCGAAATTGGCCGAGCATATGTGGAAATGCCCGAATTCGATGGACCTGACGACTTCCTAAATTCTTTAGCTCAGGGCAAAATATTCGGGCAAAAATCCAGCTATTTAGCTCATTTTGCTAGCACGTGGGCCAGGATCAGGAAACATGTATTGAGAGATTCTTCGCGGAGTTTACACTGAGCGCTGGGAGACTGCTTCGCTAATGGCAAAAAGCGAAGAGCTCAAAGTGACATGAGTGCGGAGGGAAAAGCGGGCTCTTGCTAAACATTGGTTGGTTTTCCACGGGAAGAGATAAAGCTGCCCGACAGCTTTTGCTAGCTGTGCAGGATAAGACATGCAGCGGCGATATTAATGGAAAAATTAGCTTCGTGTTTAGCAATCGAGAACCTGGCGAGGCGAAGGAGAGCGACCTGTTCTTTGAGCTTGTTCGGAGCTACAATATTCCTCTTGTCTGTTTATCTCACAAGAAGTTCAGGACTGGCGGAGAAGAAAAAGATTGGCGCATCAAATACGATAGAAAGGTAAACAAGAAGATTGAACCATTTGCTCCTGACCTTTGTGTTCTTGCTGGCTATATGCTCATCGTGAGCGAAGAGCTATGTCAGAAATACGATATGATTAATCTTCATCCTGCACCTCCCGGTGGACCTACGGGTAGCTGGCAGGAGGTAATTTGGACGTTGATACAAAATAAAGCCGACACAGCCGGAGCAATGATACACCTGGTTACCCCTGAACTGGATAGAGGTCCAGCGGTTAGCTACTGCCTCTTCTCTATTAAAGGTGGGCCCTTTGCTGAATACTGGCGGAAGGAAGACAAAGATATTCTGTTTCGGCTTATTCGCCAGCACGAACTTGCTAGAGAATTTCCTCTTATCATCTTGACATTACAATCTCTGAGCCGAGGCGAGGTCGGCATAAAGGACAGGAGAGTAATTGATGCCCAAGGAAAGTTAATCAGTGGCTACAACCTTAGTGGCAAGATAGATGAGGAGGTGAAGAAGAATCTGAGATGAACCTGATTTGCTTTGACCTCGAAGGACCTTTAGCTCCACAAGATAATGCCTATGAACTGATGAAGCTATTCCCCCGTGGCGGCAAGATTTTCGAAGTCATCAGCCGTTATGATGATTTGCTGACTTTAGAAGGTCGGGCTGACTACGAGCCGGGAGACACACTTGCTCTCATCACTCCTTTCCTTGCTTATCGCGGAATAGAAGAGGAGCAAATCGTTGCTATGGGGCAAAAGGCCGGGTTAACCCCAGGGGCAACTGAATTAATCTCCAAACTTAAATCTCGAGGGTGGGACATATTTTGTATCAGTACTAGCTACAAACAATACGCCTTCCCCATCACACAGAGATTGGGCATACCCGGTGAGAATGTAGCTTGCACTTCCTTTCCCCTAGCGCAGATTCGCCAACTATTAAGCCAGGATGAATTTGCCTTACTGGAGCAAACAGAAAACGAAATTGTGAATCTTAATCCCTTTACTGACGATACTAGAATAAGGGAATATCTGGACTATTTTTATTGGCAGAAATTGCCTCAAACAAGTTCGGGAAGAATTATAGGCCAGGTGAAACCAGTAGGGGGGAGGCGCAAGGTAGAGGCACTGGAGAACTTTAGCACCAGGATGGGAAAACCGCTTTCTCGTTGGACGGTGGTAGGAGATAGCATCACAGATTTCAAAATGCTTCGGGCTGTTAATAAAGCAGGTGGCTTAGCCATTGCTTTCAATGCTAATGAGTACGTCTTGCCTTATTCCACTCTGGGTCTGGCGTCAGTAAGTCTATATGATTTGTGGTTGGTTCTGGAAGCCTGGGAGAAAGGTGGTCGCCACGTTGTTGAAAGGGTGGTTAAGGGAAGGGAGGAGACTGGAGGCGCAGAGGATAGAGTGTGGTTTCACTGGTTAGCTGGAGCAAAGGACGTAACTACTGCACTGGAAATCCATAAAAGGATCCGGCATCTGGTTAGGGATGAAGCTGCCAAACTGGGCTAATATAGATTACTTAGTCTCGCCTTCCGGTCTCACGGAAGATCCACACGAAGGTGACAATAGCAATCACAGAAATAACGATGACGGCAATCAAGCCCCCTCTGCCCAACCCACCAAACGCTTCACCGGCGGCATAAACCATAGCACTTGCTTCCATCCAGTCTGGCACCCCAGCTATCATCCTACCAGTTAAAACTAACAGACTCCTCAGCCCTTACAGGCAGCACCATTCGGGGGGTTAATCTGACCCAGACCCCGGCCGATGTGAACCGTAGCGCATCCATTTCATTTTTTGGCTGGCTTGCTAAGTATCTCGTCTATAATGCCGTACTCCACTGCTTGTTCAGCGCTAAGATAAAAGTCTCTGTCTGTGTCGTGTGCAATCTTCTCTACTGGCTGACCAGTGTGCTTAGCTATGATGTTACGTATCATTTCCTGCATCCTCATAATTTCTCTGGCGGCAATTTCGATATCCGCCGCCTGCCCCTGAGCACCGCCAACTGCCTGGTGTAGATGTATAGTCGAGTTGGGTAAAGCGTACCTTTTGCCTTTAGTCCCGGCGCAAAGAAGCACGGTACCCATGCTAGCTGCTAAACCAACACAAATGGTGGATACAGGGCAGCGAAGAATCTGCATAGTATCGTAAATGGCTAAGCCAGCGCTGATAATGCCCCCAGGGCAATGAACATAAAGGTTTATATCCTTTTCTGGAGCTTCTCTTTCTAAGTAGAGGAGTTGAGCAATAATAAGATTGGCTATCTGGTCGTTGATCGGCGTGCCCAAAAAAACGATTCTCTCTCTTAGCAAGAGCGAATATATATCTAAAATACGTTCACCCCTAGCAGTGGTCTCAGTCACTGTAGGAATTATCACTTGAGATATTGTTTCCATTATTCCTCCTTTGTTGTAACCTCGCCATCGCCAATAGCTATTTGTAATAGTCGGTCCATCGTCTTCTGCATACGCAGAGATTGTTCAATTGATTGCCTTATTTGAGGCAGTGAAAAGAACTGCGTCGCCTTTTCCTTATCCTCAGCACCATTGGCAATCTCACCTACTTTATTATCTACCTCCGAGGAATTAATTTCAATCTTTTCCTCCTCAGCGAATTTCTCCAGAACAAGACTCCGAATAAGCCGCTTTTTCGCTACAGGGCGAAGTTCTTGTTTAAGTTCTTCTTCCGTTTTGTTACTTTTCTTTACGTACTCCGCTAACTCTCTGAAACCCAGGCGCTGCGCTTCATCTCTAAGAAGCGCCATGATTTCCTCGTCCTCCAAAATAGGGGGATAACTCACTTCGCTGATTCCGACCAGAGCATCAAGTGCCCTTTGCCTTAACTCCGCGCGATTCCTAGCTTCAGATTGGGCTCTTAAATCAGCAGCCACCTTCTTCTTCATAGCCGCCAGGTTATCATAGCCAGCACTCCTAGCCAACTCATCATCAAGCTCTGACAACTGCTTCTCCTTTATTTCACTAACAGTGACTTTAAAAGCACCTTCCTTATCACACATTTCCTTAATGGGATAGTCACCAGGGATAGTCAATCCGAAAGTCATTTCTTTGCTTTTCTCAGCACCCAGCAAATGAGAGGCAAATCCAGGCACAGGTGAACGTGAATCCTTATCCACCTCATATAATACGCCCTTGTGATTTAACCAGGGTTTTCCATCCACACTGGCTTCGACGTCTATGGTAACTAAATCACCCAACTCAACAGGGCGGTCTACAGGCACCCATGCCCCTTGTCTTTCCCGGAACTCATCAATGGCAGCAGCAATTTCTTTCCTGGTGATTTTCACTACGGGGCTGGGATCCAGCCTTATGCTATGGCAATCGCCAAGCTTAATTTCAGGTTTGAGTGACACCATGGCTTTGAAAACCAAAGGCTCAGTTTGAATAATTTCTATTTCTGGTCTAGCAATAGGTTCGAGCTCTTGAGACTCGATCGCTTGCCTATAAAGCTGTGGCATAAGATACTCCAGCGCCTCATGCAACAAACTCTGTTTTCCTACTTGCTGCACCAGAACGGCTCGCGGTGCTTTTCCTTTGCGGAAACCAGGTATGAATACCTCCTTAACCAGGTGATGATAAGCCTCGTCCAGTGATTTATCTAACTCAGCATCCTCAGCTTCGATATTAAGGGCTATCTGGCGATTTCCCACATCTTCAGTGCTTACTTTCATGTCTCATCCCTTGTCATTGTGGGTGAAGAACCTCATGCTTTAGCTTAAGGTTTAATTCGTCAAGCTGGTGCTTCTCAACATAGGAAGGACTGTCCAGCATGAGATCAACGGCATTCTGATTTTTCGGGAAAGCAATAACCTCCCTTATGCTCCACTCCCCGGCAAATAACATCACCAAACGATCCAGTCCTATGGCAATACCGCCATGGGGCGGTGCTCCATATTCCAGTGCCTCCAAGATGCCTCCAAAGCGGCTTTCCATTTCTTCTTTACTGTAACCAAGGAGGCTAAATATTCTTTCTTGAAGCTGACGATTGTGAATCCTGATACTGCCGCTGCCAAGTTCACAACCATTGCACACCACATCATAATGTTGACCATAAACCTTAGCTGGTTCTGTATCAAGAAGCGACAAATCTTCCCATCGAGGTGCAGTAAACGGATGGTGCATGGGTTTCCAACGATTCTCAGCCTCATTCCTCTCCAAAAAAGGAAAATCAACTACGAAGGCAAAAGCCAGCAGGTCAGCATCGGCCAGATTAAGCCGCTGTGCCATCTCGCGGCGCAACTCATCCAGTGTATTATTGACTACCTCCAGTTTATCAGCCACTATAAGTACCAGGTCGCCAGGCTTTGCTCCGAATCTACCGGCTATTTCTTCCAATTGGCGAGAGGTTAAATATTTAGCAGCCGCCGATTTTACCTCATCCGAAGTTATTGCTTCTCCTGTAAAAGCCATGGTCGTTAAACCTTGAGCACCACAGCTCTTCGCTAAATTTATCAATTCATCAAGTTGATGGCGAGTATAATGACCACAACCGGGGACACATATTCCCTTCACCTTGCCACCACAGTCGAGGACTGAGCGGAAAACTTGAAAGTCGGTGCCGGTGGCGATATCAGATATATCCTCAATCTCCAGACCAAACCTGATATCAGGTTTATCTGTGCCATACTTGTCCATCGCTTCTTTATAGGAGAGGTAGGGAAACGGCTTTAGTAAGCGCATATCGGGTCTAACAGTCTCCACAAGCGAGGTGAAAAGTTCCTCCATAAGCTGTAATATGTCCTTTACTTCGATAAAACTCATTTCCATGTCAAGCTGGGTAAACTCAGGCTGGCGGTCTGCCCGGAGGTCTTCATCCCTGAAGCAACGAGCTATCTGGAAGTACTTGTCAAACCCGGCTACCATTAGAAGTTGTTTGAGTTGCTGTGGAGATTGAGGAAGGGCATAAAACTTGCCGGGATTGATACGACTGGGCACAAGGTAGTCGCGGGCTCCTTCTGGTGTGCTCTTAATCAAAATAGGTGTTTCAATTTCAACGAATCCCTTAGCGTCGAGGAAATCACGAATAAACTTTATCGCCCTGTGGCGTAAGAGAAGATTATCCTTCATCCTCGGTCTTCTCAGGTACAGGTAGCGGTTTTTGAGGCAAAGCGATTCCTCAACTTCCTCATCTTCACTTATATAGAATGGTGGCGTTTTTGCTGGATTAAAGATAACAGCCTCTTTTGCTATGACCTCAATATCTCCGCTAGACAGTTTGGGATTCTCCGTCCCTTCAGGGCGGAGAACAACTTCTCCTGTAACCTGAATTACATATTCACTACGGAGCGAACCAGCTACCTCACATGCCTCTCGTGATACCTGGGGATTGAACACTACTTGAACTATACCTTCCCGGTCACGCAGGTCAATGAATACCTTTCCGCCGTGGTCACGACGCCGGTGCACCCAGCCAGCTAAAGTCACTTTTTGTCCGGCATGGTTTTTCCTCAGTTCACCACAGTTATGGCTTTTGAGCAAAGATAGTCTCCTTTTCTGAATTGTCCATTATAGCGTATAAAAGGGCTTGCCTTCAATTGAGACTTCGTCCAGCATCTCCGCACATGTTAGGGATGCCTTTTCCCCAGGAAGTATCTGCTCGCATTGAGAATCCAGCACCGACTAATGGCACTAAGTTCCTATCACGTGCGGCGCTAATGAGTCGAACAGAGACTTTTGTGAGAGCAATCGGCATGTCTGTGTCGTTTAGATCAATTCTTGTTGTATCGCCTGAAATCAGCAGGTGACTGTAAGCCACCCGCTAGAATGATTGGTTATGTTTGTTCTTCTATTTGAATTTTAAAAAATACTTATCTATCTCAGGTCTTAATTCTATGCCTGCTCTCTCAAAACAATCCAATAATTCTGAATATGCTCCCTTCCCGCCGAGGAAGTCCCAAAATTCCTCTGCAACTTTTAATTCATTATCCAAATCCAGCATTCCTCTTAGCGTCCATCTTTCATAAGGCTTTGGCTCGTAAGGATTGTATGGTATAGCAATATAAGAATGCACATTCGCAGTCGGATGACCCGATAAATAAATCGCTATCCATTCTAATAATGTTCTTTTAAAATCCTTGAAATTGCTGATATTAGGCTTGGCTGTTTTTAAATCGAATAAATGAATAGTTCCATCCCTGCCTTTGACAAACAAATCAACCTTTACAGTTTTTAATTTATTCATTGTGCCCTTGTTGCAAACTTTTCTTATCCTTGCGATTTCTTCTGTTTTATTCGGGCCATTCCCAATAGTCAGTTCATTCATAATGCGTTGAATTTCCGTCTGGGCTTCTTCACTTATTGTATCGCCGACGACAAACCGTTTTTGCGCAACAGAAAAATTTAATCTTGCAAGTGTTTCAGCTACAGGTTCAAAAATAGAAGTGCCAAAAGTAGTATTCAAAGAATGGATGAAGGAAAATAACGCCATTCTATCCTGCCCAAGCAAACGATAATGGGAAAATCACAACCTGATTTCTACTCTTAATTCTCGTAAGTTTATTTCTGCCGAGTAAAGTTGTCCTAACATTTCATTTTCTATAAATCTGTATCGATTTTTATATTCTGAAAATGAGCCAATTACTTGCAAATATTTCCTTTTATCATTTGAAATTATATATAAATTGGCATTACTATAATCAAGAAGAGTAGCCATCCTTCCCATGCCAGACCAAACACCTGTTGAGAGTTCAACTTCAAAGGCATATTCTGGAATCAAATTATTTCCCCGGGGTTTAAACCATAAGACATCAATCTGTCTTAAAAGATTATAGTCTGAAAATTGAAGTTCGGGACAAGTTTCTATAGTAGCGAGATCTACGAGCTTTTTATCATTAAACTTTTTAGACTTATTTGGACAATACGTCTGGAAACCTCTAATGTTTCCTATTTCGAGCAATCTTCCCTGAGTTATAGAGTGCAGACTATCTTCAATAGTATTTCTTTCTTCTGCTTCTATTTGCGGAGGATTTACAAGGAGATGCCAAGCGTTAATGAATGGTTTACAATCAAGGCGATTATTTCTTCCTGCTAAAACAATATTCAACTCTTTATCAATATTGATTTTATATTCGCCATTTCTATCATGGCTTATTTGTGGAAGGTAATTAAAAAACAATTTTGCCGGAATAATTATAGTTTTCTCAACTGAGCCACAAATAAAGGCAATGAAAGGATTATCAATATTTGCCATTTCTTCAATTGTTATGTAATTAATACCAAAGAAATAGCGTCTATTACCCTCCGAAGCTGCACGAACAAGCACATTAGCTTCTCCAACTTTATATGTTCGAGATTTCAAGACCTTAATTAATTCTACATTGGCATTGAATTCCTTCACCTTTTCAAGAAACTCTGATGCCAATATATCAGATGGCAGCATTTTCTTTTCTCCCAATGCTCATCTCTTTATTATCTCTTTGAATATGCAATTGTAAATGATACTTATACTTTCACCTATTCCAAATTCTAAATGTTTTTTAGCTTGCAAAATCTCAGATTCATCAAGTTCTCTTCCTAAAATTCTTTTGGCCTCTAATTGCAAATCTTCTTTTGTGATCGAATATAGAACTTTATTTTCAGGTCTTATATTTTCCATACTATTCATCAACAAATATCTATTCCAATGGCGTGCATGCCCAGTTCATTTGCTTGTACTAAAGCCGTTCCGCTTCCACAAAAAGGGTCTAATACTATATCGCCTTCATGAAAATAAACCTCTTTTTTAAATTCATCTGTACGAGAATCAAGAAAATACTCCACCAGTTGAGGGATAAACTTTCCTTTGTAGGGATGCAACCTATGAACATGTTTTGTCCTTTCCGCTTCTTTGTATTCCACAAAGGATAAATGCCAATTGAGGTCTTCGCCTAATATTCTTTTCCACTGTTTTTCTTTTTTGAAAGAGTCGTAATAATCTTTTAATTCTTCTATATTCAGCAAAGGATTGCCATTGCTTCCATATTTTTTTATTCTTCCATACTGAAGCAGATAAGAAATATTGGATATCGTTACATTGCGATTTAGATATTGAGATGCCCAGTCGCTGGCTTCCTTCAAATTAATCAGTTTTTTATCTTTTTCCTCGAGGAATGTTAGTTGACTCATCACAGGATTATTATATCCAATTTTGATGGATATTTGTATTAATTTTACACATAACGACCGAAATCAGCGGCGGCTGTTAGCCGTCCGCTGTATTTATTTGTTAGGCGTTATTAATCTGTTTTGGCGACATTTGAATTAGGTATTGTGTCACCACAATTTTCTTTGCCACAATAGCGTATCTTTTGCATTCATTTCAATTGGTGTGATGTTTATTCTATTTTTTGTCTAACGCACTGCGGCTCATCGGGAGCCGGATTTATTGGCGCTCCAGTGGAGCTGCTTGTTAGGCAGTGCCTCATTCTTCTAGAACTTTCGCCAATTCCCTAGCAACTGCCTTCACGGTTCGGCCCTTCGTGACCACTGCCACCTTATCAGCAAGTGATGGACTAAACTGTAAGACATCATTCTTTGTAATATTATGCCAAACAGGGAGTACTACCTTGCGACCCTCAAGCTCTCGGGCGGTCAAGCCGTTTAGTTCATATTTTGGCCAGTTTTTCGCAAAGAACGCTGGTGACAAGACGACAATACCAAAACGTGAATTAATCAGCCCTTTATCAATGGACTGGCGGAGACTGTCGCCAACTCGCAACTCGAACGCATCATACCACACTTGGAAGCCCATCTTCCCAAGGGCATTAGCTAAAGGGCGAACGAATTCTGCCTTGTCTTCAGACGCGTGTGAAATGAAGGCATCATAACCAATGTCATCAGGTTCCGTAGATGATTGTTCAAAATCGGTTGCTGATAATCGGAGCATAAGTCCCGTGTGCATCGAGAAGGCCTCATCGGCTGTGCGAAAGTGGGACTTAGCATAAAGGTTCATAGGGGTAGAACCGCCGATCACCCACCATTCTGGTTCTTCTTTGTCTGCGGTGACAACTGAGAGTGCGATATCTTCTCGACCAAGAAGATAAAATCGTTCAGCAAAAGTAACGCGCTTTACCTTGGTATCGCCCTCAAGCTCAACATACTCTTTTGCGCGCTTTATCAATTGTTTAAGACTTAATGCCATTTGTTGTAATGTTGTCGTATAACTATGACTTTCTACGGCTCCACTAGTTCCTGAAGAACAGCTAATACTTCCTTTTGAGGCACATCACTACGAATTACTGTTCTGCCGATATCCTGTAGCAGCACCCAGCGAATTGCCTTTCCTTTCATTTTTTTGTCCAGTTCCATAGCCCTGGTTACTCCGGCAAGGCTCAACTTGAGATTGCTTCGCATCGATGGCAATGATGTGGGTAGGCCGAATTTCTGC
>Ga0209986_10003975_pt1 | contig 12731 bp, 11 predicted proteins | sample BlataG_FD_183168 | JGI IMG/M metagenome (GOLD analysis project Ga0209986, IMG submission 183168) | Deep subsurface microbial communities from Black Sea to uncover new lineages of life (NeLLi) - Black_00105 metaG (SPAdes) (version 2) | ecosystem: Environmental > Aquatic > Marine > Oceanic >...
CCATCTCTCTCAATGATAGACGCGGATTTGTTACCATTTTCCTCTGTCTAATCTCAGGCAGGAAAAGAGTTGCTGCCAAAAACGCTAGCAGATTAAGACCACCCATAGTGTAGAAAGCGGTACTCATCCCAAAGTGTTCAGTTAGCACCCCACCCATTAAAGGGCCAAAGCCAAAGCCGGCGAAAGAGGCAGTTTGGAAGAAGCCCATCCACTTCCCCTCTTCACCCTCTGGCGAAATGTCACCAACATAGGCCTGGGCAACGGGCATAATCATACCAGCGGCAGCACCGTGGACAAGGCGGACTAGGGTTAGCTGTGAGATAGTATCTGCCCATATATAGCCCAGTGAAATAACGGCGTAGATAAAAAGACCCGTGCAAATAAAGAGCTTCCTGCCGCTGCGGTCAGAGAGCCTGCCTATAAAAGGCAGAACTATAGCTCGAGAAATGGAAAATCCGGCAAAGATTATACCTAGCCAGATTCCAGTAGCCCCCATGCTATCGGCATAAAGGGGCAGAAGCGGTGCTATTATACCGACCCCTAGCATGGAGGAGAAGACACAAAGAGCTAGAATGGGGAAAATCTTCTTGATCATGGGGATATCTAGGATTATAGTCTCCTAATGCTGAACTGGCAACCTAAGAGATTGCACTTGTAGCTTGTGGCTGGTATAATAAGGCTTGTGGATAACTTACTTAGAGCATTGTTTGTGAGTAGAGTTATAAATCTTATTAATTTCATTAAAGCAAAGTGATAGTGAAGGTTGGGTAAAACCTCTCGTTCCCAGATTGGGTGGGAGGTTTTAACTTAATAGATGGAGGGATTTCAGGGTTGGTTTTAGGTAAAGAGCAACAGAAAGCCGAAGGCGAAAAGCTAGAGATAATGCGACATTCTGCAGCTCATGTTATGGCTGAGGCAGTTCGACACATCTTTCCTGATGTTAAATTTGGTATTGGACCGGCTATTGAAGACGGCTTTTATTATGACTTTGGCCTGCCCCGCCCGCTGACTCCTGATGATTTACCGGCAATTGAGGCCAAGATGAGCGAAATAATCAAATCAAATGTGCCTTTTGTCACAGAAGAGGTGACCAAGGAGGAGGCTCGACAGTTATTTGCTGCCCAGCCCTACAAACTTGAGTTAATTGATGAAATTCAGGATGAGAAGGTTAGTTTTTACCAGCAAGGTTCGTTTGTTGATTTGTGCCGCGGGCCCCATGTGGATACTACCGGGGAAATAAAAACCTTTAAGTTGGTTAGCATTGCCGGTGCCTACTGGCGGGGTGATGAGCATCGCCCTATGTTACAGCGGATATATGGTGTTGCTTTTGATACTAAAGAGGCTTTGGCTGAGCACCTTAAGCAACTTGAAGAAGTAGCCAGGCGCGACCACAGGAAATTAGGCAGGGAACTTGACCTATTTAGCATCCACGAGGAGGCTGGTCCAGGGCTGGTTCACTGGCACCCTAAAGGGGCAGTGATACGCCGTGTTATTGAGGACTTCTGGAAGGACGAGCATATTAAGCGTGGCTACGATATTGTATACACTCCTCACATTGCCAAGCTGAATTTGTGGAAAACCAGCGGTCACTGGGAATTCTATCGTGATTACCTATATAGCCCAATGGATGTGGAGGGGCAAGAGTATATTATTAAACCTATGAATTGCCTGGGCCATATCTTAATTTACAAAACAAGGCTGCACAGCTACCGTGAGCTGCCCCTGCGCTATGCTGAACTAGGCACCGTTTATCGTTATGAGCGTTCTGGGGTGCTACACGGTCTATCCAGGGTCAGGGGCTTTACCCAGGATGACGCCCATATCTTTTGTCGCTTTGACCAGTTAAAGGACGAGGTAGCGGGGGTATTAGATTTGGCTCGCTTTATGATAGATACCTTTGGCTTTACTGATTACCAGGTATTCCTTTCTACTCGACCTGAGAAATATGCTGGTACTGTCCAGGCTTGGGAGGAGGCTACCGAGACTCTCAGGCAAGCCCTGGCTCATCTAAAGATTGACTATATTATAGACCCGGGAGAGGGTGTATTTTATGGACCTAAGATAGATATTAAGTTTGAGGCATGGCAAGGTCCCACTATTCAAGTTGATTTTAACCTTCCCCAGCGCTTTAATGTTACTTATATCGGTGAAGATAATCGGGAGCATCTGGTAGCCATGGTACACCGTACCGTGCTCGGCAGTATGGAACGCTTTCTTGCCTCACTTATTGAGCACTACGGGGGTGCCTTCCCGGTGTGGTTGGCACCACTTCAGGTGATGGTGATTCCAGTGGCTGACCACCATCTGGACTACGCTCATAAGCTGGAAGCTGAACTTAGAAGCGAGGGGATGCGGGCAAAAGTTGATGCTCGCTCAGAGACGGTAAGCCTTAAAATCCGGCAGGCGCAACTTGATAAGGTACCATACATGCTGGTGGTTGGCGATAAAGAGGTAGCGGCTGCTGCCATTTCCGTCCGCTTGCGTAGTGGGGAGCAACTGGCTTCCCAATCCTTTAGCAGCTTTAAAGAAACTCTCAGGATAGCCATAGCCAATAAGGTGAAAGACTTGACATTATGATTTGATTGATATGAAGGGCTATGCTATAGTTTCTGTTCGTAAGATACCTATGGTTGAAGGAGGTAAATAGGGACATAATTAAGCAGCTACGTGTTAATGAGAGGATTAGGGCTAGAGAGATCCGCCTCGTGGGGGAGAAGGGGGAGCAGTTGGGGATTATGCCCTTGAGCCAGGCACTGGAGACAGCGAGGAAGCACAGTCTTGACCTGGTTGAGGTAGCGGCTACGGCGACGCCTCCAGTGTGCCGCCTCCTCGACTATGGCAAGTATAAATATGAGCAAGCCAAGAAGGAGCGTGAGGCAAGGAGAAGCCAGAAGGTATCCCTGCTAAGGGAGGTTCGGCTACGACCTAAGATTGGCAACCATGATTTTGAGGCTAAGGCCAGATCAGCCAGGAAATTGCTGGACGGGGGAGATAAGGTTAAGGTAACAATATTGTTTAGAGGGCGTGAGGTCACACACCCTGAGATTGGCTTGAAGTTACTACAAAGGATGGCAGAATCACTAAACGAGGTAGCCTCTCTTGAGAGGCAACCAGCGATGGATGGAAAAAGGATGAGCATAATCCTGGCGCCAGCAGTCATCCAGAAAGCCAAAAAATAAAGAGAGAGCAGTATGCCAAAAATCAAAACCCATAAAGGGGCACAGAGCCGCTTCCATATTACCGGTAGCGGCAAAATTATGCGGACTAAGGGCGGGAAGAGTCATTTGCGTCTCCGAAAAGCAAAACGGACCAAGCGTCTTTATGATGAGACAATACCCTTAAGCCCTAGTGACCGGGTGCGGATAAAACGGCTTTTACCCTATGGGGTGAAGTAAATAGGAGAAATATTTTGCCACGAGTAAAGAGAGGTCTAACTGCACATAGACGACATAAGAAGGTCCTAGCCCTAACCAAAGGGCATAGGGGAACTAAACATTCCCTTTATCGCCGAGCTCATGAGTCTATGCTTAAATCACTGAGCTATGCCTATAGGCATCGTCGTGAGCGAAAGGGCGACATGAGGCGTCTGTGGATTCTGCGGGTTAGTGCCGCTAGTAGAGCTCAGGGGCTCATCTATAGTCAGTTTATGGACGGCTTAAGAAAGTCGGGGATTGGCATCAACCGTAAAATGCTAGCCGATATGGCAGTCAGGGAGCCTGAATCCTTTGCCAATCTAGTAACCATAGTTAAAGGTAAAGTTCAAGACTAAAATATAGATTGTTTGCTACCTCACCCCCTTAATCCCCCTCTCCTTTGGAGGAGAGGGGTTTCGCCCCTCTTCGACACCCCAATAATGTGTTTCCTTGACCCCTTTGTGGCTAATAGCCTATAATTCAATACAGCTATGACAAAGCAACTTGAAGAACTAAAAGTGAATGCCCTGCAGGAATTAGACAGCATTGACAGTATTAAAGAGTTAGAATCCTGGCGAGTTCGTTATTTAGGGAAGAAGAGTAGTTTAACCAATGTTCTACGTAGCCTATCTACCTTACCTCCGGCGGACAAGAGAGTAGTTGGCGCTTATGCTAATGAGGTTAAGGCACATCTAGAGGATAGCTTGAGGCAAAAAGAGGCGGCCCTCCGTGAGCGGCAACTAGCAGCATCGGCTAAACGGGAAGCCATCGATGTTACCCTGCCTGGTCGTCCTTTTCCAGTAGGTCGTTTGCATCCGATTACTCTAATACTCCATGAAATATGCGACATATTTGTGTCTATGGGTTTTCAAGTAGTAGAGGGACCAGAGGTGGAGTGGGACTATTATAATTTTGAGGCATTGAACATTACTAAGGAACACCCGGCTCGTGATACGATGGCAACGCTTTGGGTTGACTTTAAGACAGATAGCGGGGAAAGCCCTATGCTACTGCGCACCCACACTACTTCGGTAAGTGCCAGGATTGTTGAGACTATGCCGCCGCCAATAAGAGTAGTTGAGCCGGGCAAGGTTTATCGCTATGAGGCCAGTGATGCTACCCACACCCCTATGTTCTATCAAATTGACGGTCTGGTTGTAGATGAGGGCATCACCATGGCTGATCTGAAGGGAACACTTTATGAGTTTGCTCGCCGATTTTTCGGTGAGGACAGAAAGGTACGCTTCCGCTGTGATTATTTCCCCTTTGTCGAGCCTGGTGTGGAGATGGCTATAGAATGTTCGGTTTGTGGTGGTAAAGGCTGCCGCCTTTGTAGCAATACTGGCTGGATTGAAATATTAGGCGCGGGGATGACCCATCCCCAAGTTCTTCAGCGTGGAGGTCTTGACCCAGAGGTTTATACCAGTTTTGCCTTCGGTATAGGTATAGACCGTCTGCCCATGCTTCGCTATGGGATTGATGATATCAGACTTTTCTACAGCAGTGACCTTAGATTCCTAAGGCAGTTCTAAGCGATGAAAGTTTCACTTAAGTGGCTCAAGGAACATATAGATATTAGCCTGCCGCCGGCTGATTTAGCCCACCGGCTGACAATGGCTGGTACCGAGGTCAAGGGAACACAGGTTATCGGTGGCAATTGGGAAAACATCGTTGTCGGTCAGATAACCGCCATTAACCCGCATCCCAACGCTGACCGCCTTACTTTACCTACCATAGATTTGGGTACTGAGCAGCACACTGTCGTCTGCGGAGCCCCGAATCTCAGGCTTGGTGATAAGGTAGCCTTTGCCTATGTCGGTTCTCAACTTATCGATGGGCATAGTGGGCAGGTATTCCGCCTGAAACCAGCCAAAATTCGTGGAGTTGTATCCAATGGCATGGCTTGCTCGGAAAAGGAGCTAGGCATCTCTGATAGCCATGAAGGAATCATGGTTTTGCCAGCGGAAGCACCGGTAGGCACTCCTCTAGCTGATTATCTGGGCGATGTTATTCTTGACTTAGATGTAACCCCCAATCGAGCTGATTGCCTGTCGGTAATTGGGATAGCCAGGGAGATTGCTGCCCTGACCGGGCAACCTCTGCATCTTCCTGAGGTTAGGTATGAGGAAACAGCATCCCCGATAGACCAGCAAATATCAATAGAAATTGCTGCTCCTGACCTATGTCCCAGGTATTGCGCCAGTCTAACTACGGGGATAAAAGTGGCTCAGTCTCCAAATTGGATGCAACAACGATTACTGGCTTGTGGCATGCGCCCGATAAACAATATTGTCGACATTACCAACTATGTCATGCTGGAATATGGACAGCCCCTCCATGCTTTTGACTATCAGCGAATCAGAGGTAAGAGAATCATTGTCCGCTGTGCCACTGATGGTGAAGCCATAACTACCCTAGATGGGGTAGAGCGGGTTCTGTCTAGAGATATGCTGGTTATTGCCGATGAGGAGGGGGCAGTGGCTATCGCTGGTGTTATGGGTGGGGCTAATAGTGAGGTGACCCAGCAGACTACCTCAATACTTCTGGAGGCAGCTAATTTTAACCCAGCCAGCATTCATCATACCGGTAGTACCTTATGTTTGCCCAGCGAAGCCAGTATGAGATTTGAGAGAGGTATTCGCTCCGAGCTGACCCTGCCCGCCCTCAGACGGGCGACCCAGTTGATTATGCATCTAGCTGGTGGTGAAGCGGCTAAGGGGGTGGCTGATGTTTATCCCGGTAAGGTCGACCGGGAGCCTATCTTGCTATCAACGGGCAAGGTAAATAGCCTCCTAGGTGTCGTCTTTAGTCTTGACCAGATAGTAAGCGCCTTGGCTTCCTTGGGCTTTGACTGTAAGCCAGCCGGTTCAGCTTCAGAGGTTTGGGTTACGGCTCCTTATTGGCGGAGTGACATCCATCTGGCAGTTGACCTTGCCGAGGAAGTAGCCCGTATCATTGGCTACGATAAGATTCCGGCTACCATGCTCAGTCAACCTCTACCTAGGCAAAACCCTGAACCCATCCTTAACCTTAAGCAGAAGGTAGGGTATAGCCTTACCGGTTATGGCTTCCAGGAGGTGATTACTTATTCGCTGACTAGCTTGGAAATGCTAAATAAGTTGCTACCTGAAGCTCATCCCGTTGAACCTATGCCCATTCGGGTGGCTAATCCTATGACTGCTGAACAGGAGTTCCTTCGCCCTAACCTGCGAGCTAACCTGTTAGCTGCCCTTTCGGCAAACCGGAGGCACGAAGAGGGTGGTATCAGGCTTTTTGAGCTGGGCAAGGTATATCTGCCACGCCCCAAGGACTTACCCGATGAGCCTGAGATGTTGTGTGGCATACTAAGTGGCTCAAGGCTTGAAAACTCGTGGCGAGTTGAGGATGATTTGCTTGATTTCTTCGATGCCAAGGGGGTGGTGGAAGGCTTACTCAGCCAGTTGGGTGTGGAAGCCAGTTTTGAGGAGTGTTCAGACGAAAGCTTACACCCAAATAGACGGGCAGCTATAGTCATAGCTAATAATAGACTAGGTGTCGTCGGTGAGTTACACCCTAAAGTATCGCAGGCTTTTGAAATTTCCGGGGCTGTCTATCTTTTTGAAATTAACCTGACCGCGCTCTTGCCGTTTGCAGTAGGCTATAAAAAATTCCAGCCAATACCGCGGTTTCCCGGCGTAGTCAGGGATATGGCTCTAGTAGTTAATGCCGAAATAACCCACCAGAAAGTGCAGGCTATTATTACCAGCTTCCCCTTGGTGAATCGGGCTACTATCTTTGATGTCTATGCTGGTGAGCAAGTCCCACCAGGTAAGAAATCGCTTGCCTACCGGGTTACCTTCCAATCACCGACCCACACCCTGACTGATGAAGAAGTTAACCGGGTTCAGCAGAAAATCTTAGATAAGCTATCTCAAGAGCTTGGCGCTACCCTGCGCGCATGACATTAGCTTGAGGTCTTCTCTCAAAAGTTAAGTGAAGTTACCCTTTCACTGGCAAAATGGGTATAATAGTAGTAAGAGCAGATAACTCCAAGGAAGGTGGAAATGAGTGAGAAAAAAATAAAGCAAGTGGTAAGAGAAGGTTATGCCAAGATTGCCAAGCAGGACAGTTCCTGTTGCGCTCCGGTGAGTTCGTGCTGTGGCAGTACTGATTTGGCCCAGGATATTAGTAAGAGTATAGGCTATACCGAGGAAGAACTTAAAGCGGTTCCTCAAGGGGCAAATTTAGGCCTGGGCTGTGGGAATCCGGTCGCCCTTGCCTCGTTAACGGAAGGCGAGACCGTTCTTGACCTTGGTTCGGGCGCAGGACTCGATTGTTTTCTGGCTGCTGACAAAGTTGGTGAGACTGGAAGAGTTATCGGTGTGGATATGACACCGGAGATGATTGAAAAGGCGAGAGAAAACGCCAGGAAAGGCAACTACGCAAATGTGGAATTTAGGCTTGGAGAGATTGAAAATCTACCAGTAGCTGACAATGCGGTTAATATAGTCATCTCAAACTGTGTTATTAACCTTGCACCTGACAAAAGGAGGGTCTTCACCGAAGCATTCAGGGTGCTAAAACCAGGTGGTAGGCTGATGATCTCAGATATAGTTTTACTGAAGGAACTTCCCGATTTGATAAAGAGCTCTGTTGAGGCGTATGTTGGCTGTCTTTCTGGGGCAATGATGAGAGACGAATACATTGAGGCGATAAAGGCAGCCGGATTTCAGCAGGTTGGGATAATTGATGAGGCGTCTTTCCCAATAGAGTGTATAGCCAATGATCCAACGGCAAAGGCAATAATGGAGAATTTACAAATATCACCTGAAGAAGTAAAAGGGGCTGCCAGTTCAGTTATAAGCATCAAAGTTCATGGGGTCAAACCAAGGGAGACAAGTTAGGAGGCGCCTAAGGGTAAAAGCCTGTTTAATGATTATTCTTCCTCCTCTCCTTTGAAGCAGGGGCGATTTATCCAAAAGAGGGTAGAAGTTTTTAGAATAATAAACACTGTAATCAAATTCTTTTTACCCTATAAATACACTCGACTTCCTTCGGTTCGAAAGAGATTCCAAATCCTAAAACTTGCTCACAAAGTCCTTTTATATAGACTCCACACTGATACTTACAATAAATCTCTCTTTTTGTCCTTATTTCTTTCGGAGCCTTTGAATTTGCTTTTGCGTAAGGGCATTCCTTCATTCGAGCTACACCTTTTTCAGAATTAAGCTCCAGTATCTCAATATTATCCACACCCAAGAAAAACTGAAATTCTCTGGCAATCTCTCTCATTTTCCGCTCAAACATTTTACCCGGAGCTACCTTTTCCAAAATACTGCCCAAACTAACGGTAAAACCCTTAAAATACTTTCTGAACCTGTCTATCTCCACCTTATTCAGGTAGTCAATTAACCCTTGCTCGCCATAAGTATCCTTTAGATATCTATATAATACCCCCATGGCAACTAAATAGTCCCCTTGCATTTTCTCCCATGCTTGCTGATAAGGCATAGTCTCAACTTTTTCAACCATTATTCAACCTCCTTCGTTTATTTTTGGTTTGTATACCTTTAAGAAAATCAAAGCCAAGATTAAACCAGGCACTGGACCCAAAACAATTCCTATTATAACACCAAAAGGAGCTGTTCCAGTCAATAAACCATTTACCAAACCTATGATGAATCCTGCCCCCAAACCATATAGCAATCCGTATAGCACTCTGCGTCTCTTAAGAAGAGCTTTAATCAAAAAATAGGCTATAACGCCACCACAAATTGCCCCCCAGGCAATACCCCAGATTGTCCACTCAAATTCTGTCCATTTGATTAGACCTCCACCGATATCAACTCCTACCATTGTAAAAGCCCAACTTGCTAATGAACACAAGAGCACGCTAGTTATAATAACAATCATGCTTGCTAGTCTTTTCTTATTGTCATCCTTTGTGTCCATGTTTTTCGCTACTACGATTTATCTCCAGCCTAACTTTTTATAAAACTTGGGCAAGTTGCCCTTAGAGCAGACCTGGCATACTTCCACAGATTCTTCATATCTTAACGGCAAATCACTTTCAAAACAAGAGCGAATCTTATTCATATTATCTAAAATAAAGCATTTATCCCGGGGTCTATTGAACTGCTGTCTAAGTCTTTGATAGACAACATCAAAGCCCTCTTCATGGATATTGCCAAAAGACAGCGGCGTGAAATCACAAGGACATAAATTGCCAAAAGCATCTATGTAAAGATGTTGGATACCGGCTCCACATCCATAAAAGTCCTTATCTTCTATGTAGGCAAAAGCTGCTATCTTCGGTGAGTTTTTATTTTTATTGGCTTCAATGTGATAATTCTTCAAAAGCTGACGCTCAGATTCATCCAAGAAAATATCGGCTTTTTCTTTTATCAAACGACCGGTGGGCATAGGTTCTGTTATTCTTATCTCTTGTGCCCCCAAATAGTTCACAAATTCTATATATTTACCCATGTCTTTTCGGTTAAGGAAATCTTTTCTAACCGTTAGTTGTATTGCCGTGTAAAATCCGTTCTTTAAAGAATTTTCTATTGCCTGAAGCGCAACATCAAAGGCCCTATCAGAGCCTCTTAGATTATTATGTTCGACTCTATCGTAATGGTCTAAACTAACGGCTATATAAAAAAGGCCGGCGTCTTTAAGACTTCTGGCTTTTTCGTCAGTTAAACCATCTCCTGATGTAAAAAGGATAGTTGTTGACCGGTCATCAATGGATCTTACAATTTCCTCCAAGTCATTTCTCAATAGGGGCTCTCCTCCTGTGAAACCAATCACGCTTACACCAATATCCTGAAGTTTTTTCATAATTGGAATCCACGCTTCTGTTCCAAGTTCTTCTCCCTGCCTATAGGCTTTACTACAATGCCAACAGTTAAACCGGCACTTATTTGTTAATGCAACATACGTGGAATAAGGAATCACTTTGCCATCATAAACAGCCGCGGTTGACTTTATTAGTTGGTCAAAAGCCATGCTGGGAAAGGGAGGCATAAAGGTATTAATAACATATTTGCCATTTATTTTTGTTAGCTTTTCATTTTTAAAGGTGCGAAGCAGATACCAGGAAGCATTTAGAGGCAGTCTCCTCAAGTCTTTATTCCTCATATTCTTCACCAGAATTAAATCTTTCTTAAGACCGGTAACGTGTTTCATATTCTCTCAGCTATACCCGCCACGTATTTGTGTGAAATATTAATGCCTTCCTTGGTTTTATAATTTCTCTCTATAATCTCTACAAAAGCATTATCGCATTTGTCCTTTACTTTAGGGTCCATCATTCTATCAAATCCGGCACTGGCTCCAGTATGCAAAACCCAATTTAAGACTTCGCGGCCATCTTTAAAATTAAACTTTACCTCCCCCTCCCAAACTTCAAGTGGTTTTAATCCTGCTTTCTTATAAAGTCTTTCCAGATGACGCTTATCTCTTGGCAAACGAAGCGTAAGATCCATTACATACCGTATGTGCTGAGGATAGCGCTGCATTACTTTAATTCCTGTTTCTCTTAAAGTTGCTAAGGTATCCTTCCTATTTTCTATGATCCCGATTTTACCATTCTGTTTTAAGACCTTTTTTATTTTCCTCAATAATTTCAAAGGAGAAACATAGCCTATCGCCCAACCGCAGGTGACACAATCACACGAGTTCTCTTGGAATTCATCCAAAATTTCCAACATATCTCCACACATGAATTCGACGGTTTTTTCGTCAATCTTCTCTTTAGCCTTGTTAATCATCTCTTCTGAAGAATCCACTGCTATTATTTTCCCTTTGGGAGATATATATTCTCTCAATTGGGCCGTAATTGTTCCGGTTCCACAGGCTAAATCTAGCACCGTTGCATCATTATTTATATTTAATCTCCTAACCAACTCCTGTGAATGCGGCCTTGTAAAATTTGAAAAATATTCATCATAAGTAGATGCTAATGAATTGTAATCCCTCCTTATTATCGCCACTGGTATCAATCTTCTGGAGACAAGCAAGTAGAAAATCTTTAGATAGAAATGCAGTTTGCCAATCATCTTTGGTTAACAAGCCTATTTTAAAGTCAGAATCGTGGGTGTTCCCCTCGTCCTTCATAAAGGCCAGTATATCATGGGGTGAGGTAGATAACTAATCTGTAATAAGCTCCTTAAGCCTTGCTGCTATCCCGTCTAGTGGCAGGAGCTGAGACTCTTTTTCTGAGCGCCATTTTATTTCCACGCTATTTGTCTCTAGGGTTCGTGGGCTAATAGTAACCCGGATGGGTATCCCCAGGAGGTCAGCATCGTTGAACTTTACCCCTGGGGATTCCTTGCGGTCATCAAAAAGCACCTCTAAACCCTGTGCTTCAAACTCGGTATGGAGATTTTCAGCGGTAGTCTCAACCTGAGGGTTTTCCATATACAACGGGCAAAGATAGATGTGATACGGGGCAATAGTCAATGGCCAGATAATACCTTTATCATCATGTTTCTGCTCTATAACTGCTGCCAGCAGTCTGCCCAACCCAATGCCGTATGACCCCATGACAATAGGATGGGAGCTCCCGCTGGCGTCAATGAAAAAAGCCCCCAATCTCTCACTGATGAAAGTGCCAAGTTTGAAGATGTGCCCTACCTCAATCCCATGGGCAGATGATAACTTGCCACCGCATTTAGGACATCCTTCTCCACCACGAGCCCGGGCGATATCTGCCATAATATCAGCCTTAAAATCCCGTGGGTAGTTGGCATTTTTGAAGTGGGTATCGGGTTTATTGGCACCGGCAACAAAGTTTGCCCCCGAGTTTATAGAGTTATCAGCAATGACTTTGATGCCGCTAATACCTACTGGCGAGGCTGAGCCGGCGACAATACCAGCATCTATCACCTCGGCTTCAGTAGCCAGGCGAAGCTCAACACACTTTAGGTTGTTCTTTAATTTTACTTCGTTTACCTCAAGGTCGCCCCTGATAACCACAAACACCAGTTCACCATCAGCGACATAGAACACGGCTTTTAGGGTCTTACTTTGCGGCACCTTCAGGAAATTGGCTACCTGTTCGATAGTGGCAGCGCCAGGTGTCGAAACTTCCTCTAAAGGTAGTGGCTCCTCGTTTTTTAGTTTGCTTATAACGCCCTCTGCCTTGTCGGTGTTAGCTGTGTAATGGCAACTGGGGCAGTAGATAATCTCATCCTCACCGTTCTCAGCGATAACCATAAACTCGTGGGAATCCTTGCCACCGATAGCGCCGCTATCGGCTTCAACCAGTAGGGCAGGGAGGTCACAACGCTTATAGATATTCCGGTATGCCTGGAGCATCTTGCCATAACTCTGGTCCAG
>Ga0209986_10003976_pt1 | contig 12730 bp, 9 predicted proteins | sample BlataG_FD_183168 | JGI IMG/M metagenome (GOLD analysis project Ga0209986, IMG submission 183168) | Deep subsurface microbial communities from Black Sea to uncover new lineages of life (NeLLi) - Black_00105 metaG (SPAdes) (version 2) | ecosystem: Environmental > Aquatic > Marine > Oceanic >...
GTCAAAATCATACTATCTGCTTGATTGCTCAAGCGCAACGAGGTTTTTTATTTTTTTGACGGTGAATCAAGGTTAACCTCGTAGCTTGACCCTAAAACAATATTCAGATATATATAAGTTTTTGTATCCGTTCACGGAGTAATTAAGTTAGTGGAAATTCCAAATAACAAATCCCAAAAAACAAACAAATAACAATAGCCGAAATTCAAAATCCCAAACAAAAAAACAATCGCTTTGCCTCCGGCCCATAGGGCCTACGGCCCGGAGGGGACCGGTTTGGAATTTGGAGTTTGAAATTTGAGATTTATTTGTAATTTGATGCTTGAGATTTGTGATTTAATTGATCTTTGGGGCTTGGAATTTATGATTTTAAAAAATCCGTGAACGGTTACAAGTTTTTTAACCAATCCATACATAAGGATGAATCATGACCAAATATGCCAAGATTGAATTTGAAGGAAAAATATATGAATTCCCGATTGTAGTCGGTTCTGAAGGGGAAAAGGCCATCGACATATCAAATCTTCGCCAGAAGACAGGTTTGATTACACTCGATCCGGGATACGCCAATACCGGTAGCTGCATGAGCACCATCACCTTCATGGATGGTGAAAAGGGAATTTTGCGTTACCGCGGCATTCCGGTTGAAGAGCTGGCCGAGCATTCAAGTTTTATTGAGACAGCCTTTCTACTAATCAACGGGAGGCTTCCCACAAGAGATGAACTCAAGCATACTTCGATTCTTTTCAATGACCATTCTCTGGTACATGAGGATATGCAGATTTTTTATCAGAACTTTCCCAGGGCATCCCACCCCATGGGAATCCTTTCAGGCATGGTAAATGCTTTAAGAAGCTTTTACCCCGAACTCCAGATCATCGAAGAGGAAATAAACATTACGGTTACCCGTCTGCTTTCCAAAGTTAGAACCATGGCAGCCATGTCTTATAAAATATCCAGAGGCCATAAGGTAGTCTATCCCAGACCGGATCTCTCGTACTGCGCCAATTTTCTGAACATGATGTTTGACACGCCGGTCAAGCATTATGACATTGATGAAGACCTGGTCAAAGCATTAAATACTTTCTGGATTCTTCATGCGGACCATGAGCAGAACTGTTCTACTTCGGCGGTTCGGCTTGTGGGAAGCGGAAGGGTGAACCTTTATGCCGCGATTTCCGCCGGCATTGCAGCGCTCTGGGGCCCCTTGCACGGCGGCGCCAACCAGGCCGTAATCGAAATGCTCACCGAAATTCAAAAAGACGGCGGTAATTATCATCGGGCGATTCAAAGAGCCAAAGACAAAAAAGACCCTTTTCGGCTCATGGGTTTTGGACACAGAGTCTACAAGGCCTATGACCCCCGTGCCAAAATCATAAAAAAGATATGCGATAAGGTTCTTAAAAAACTCAACATTAACGATCCGTTGCTCGACATCGCACAGGAACTCGAGGTAGCGGCCTTGCAAGATGAGTATTTCATCGAATATAATTTGTATCCCAACGTGGATTTTTACAGCGGCATCATACTGCGTGCCATGGGAATTCCCACCAACATGTTTACGGTCATGTTCGCCATCGGAAGGTTGGCGGGATGGATAGCCCAGTGGAAAGAGTGCGCCGACGATCCTAAATGGAAACTCGGTCGACCCCGCCAGATTTATACGGGTCCTAAAAAGACGCGATATATTCCTATTGATGAGCGATGACCCCAACATCACATCATGAAAGCACCCTATATCCAGCTTGCTCTGCGCTACTTTGATGACCTGGCCGGACGATTTCCGGTGATGTGCGCCAGCGATGAATTCCATTTTTTACCCCGGGCCGAGGCCGCCGCCGAATATTACGACAGGATGGACGACTTGGGGGCTATCGCAATTAACGAATGCGTGGGCCAATTGAGATCATTCAAGCAGGAGTTAAACCTTTTAACCGCCGGTGAAAAGGACCTTGAAAAGCGTATCGATCTTGACTTGTTAACGGCCAATGTTGCGGGAATTTTGATCGAGCTGGAACAGAATAAGTCCTGGCGCCATAATCCGTTGCTGTACTTGAAGATTGTTTTCATAGGAATCGATCATGCCCTGAACAAACCGGCCGCCGATAGCCGGGAACGGATACATAGAACGCTAAATCGCATATCCGCTGTCCCCAGACTCTTGAATCAGGCAGTGGACAATATTGACGGCGTTCCGGAGACTTATCACCAGGCCGCCCGGGCCATGCTCCATGACGGTAAGCAATACTTTGTAAAAACCGTGGATGGATTTTGCAAGCAATACCCAGGTTTTTTTTCAAGGGACTTTCAAAAAGCACTGACCGCTCTTAACGATTTTGACAAATATCTGGACGCCAATCCTCCGGTTCCGGATCATCGGTTTGCAATACCGTCCCTTGAAGCCAGCTTAAAAGACCATTTTTTGTCTGTTCTCAGTTTGGATGAGGTTTTTCAGATTGCCGTGGATGAGTGGCGGGAAAGTCTCAAACAACTGGAAAAATTACAGTCAAAGATCGACCAACGCAAATCGTGGCAGGATCTGTACCATGATTTTTGTCCCGACATAGGAAAAATCGATACATTTGCACTCTACCGGCGTGAAACAGAACTCTTGCGACGGTTTTTCCGCAGTCACGGTTTTAGAGAAGAAGATCTTTGTGCATCCCTCGAAATTACCGCAACGCCGTACTATCTGAAATCGGTTCGAAGCGCGGCTTCTTTCGGAGCAGCCTTCAGCTCAGATGCCAGGGAGAAGAGTTTTTTTTACATTACCACTCGTCTCCCACGGCACGAGAGCAGTGGCCATGAGGACGACCTTCTCAGAAAGCGGCTCCACCGGGAGTACAAATTTCTGACAGCACATGAAACAATTCCCGGACACCATTTGCTCGATTCGATTCGGAGAAGGCTGGAAAATCCCGTGCGCCGTCAGATCGAGTCACCTCTTTTTTACGAAGGCTGGGCGTATTATGCCGAGTCACTTTTGACCGAGCAAGGCTATGTACAAAATCCCATGGAATATCTGGTTGATTACAAGCGCAGGCTCTGGCGATCCGCTCGATGCCAGATTGATGTGGGTCTCCATGCGGGTTTCCTTACCTTCGCGGATGCTGTAAAACTTTTAACGACCGCCGGGTTCAGCCGAGAAGAGGCCGAAAGGCAGATATATCGTTTTCGATTGAATCCCGGATATCAATTATGTTACAGTCTGGGACGTTATGAGATTATGAGATTGAAAAAAGCCTACGAAAATCAGATGGGCAGTGAGCAGTTCCATACTTTTTTACTGGAAGGCGGGGAGCTGCCCTTTCACTGGATAGAAAAAAGATTTCAAGCATTAAACAGGAAAGAATAAATGAGTCTGTTGATTAATGGTCTTTTCGCACAATCTCTGCGTTATGCTCAAAAAATAATCCTCGGAATATCAAATATATGCCTGTGGTTATTTTTTTCGCATGCCTTGATCTTGAACGAAAATCCTCATTAATCAACAGACTCATAAATAAGGAAAAAAAATGAAGGAATTTTTAGGATATCATTCCGAATGGAATCTCGGTAGTCCCGGCGGCTGGGATTATCAGCGGGTTACTCAAATCATTGGAAAGGCGATATGGAACAGACTCAATGAAATTCGTCCCATGGAGATAAAACTCGATTTTGACCACCCGATGCTGTTCCCCATCAATGGTTTTGTAGACATGCTTGTTGAAGCTCATCGCTCCCGTGAAGGACGTAATTCCGGACTTATCGCCGTGGTCGCCGAAGAGGAGACTCTTGAAGATGTAACCGAAAACAAAAATCTTGCCTTGCGTCTGAATGAAATCCATGGACTGTCAGGCGCTCTGATGGCCCCACAGGAACTGGAACTCAATGATGGACGAGTATGCTGGAAAGGCCGGCCCGTTTCAATAATTTTCATGGATTTCAACACGGATGTTTTGCTGGCGCTGCATCGCAGTCACGACTTAAGTCCCGTTTTACAGGCGGTTCAAGAACGACGGGTCATCAATCCCCGGGGCACCGAACCGATTAATGTAAAAAGTATGTTCGAAGTTATAACGGGTCCTCACCGCAACAGGTTTCACAAAGAAATCGTGAGAAGAACCCCCTGGACCCGCCAATTTTATTCTCGCCGGACCTATAGCCCCAGGGGTGAAAAAATCGACGACCTGATTGAATGGACTCGATCGAACTGGGATGATTTAGTCCTTAAACCCGAGAGAGGTTATTCTGGAAAAGGCGTGCGGGTCGGGCAAATCAACAAGGATCCGGACGAAGCGATAAGTCTGGCGTTAAAAGAAAAAAACTATATCGTCCAGGAAAAAATTCCTCTGGCGCTCTGGGCCGAGGAAATTCCCGTATTGGAAAATGAACATGTGGTTATGGAGCGCTGCCAGACTGATTTTCGCTGCCTCATGGGAAACAAAGGCATGTTTGGATTTTTAGGCCGTTATGGAGGTGTACCCACGAATGTCGGCAGTGGAGGCGGGGTGCAGCCGCTGGGCGTTCTGGGTTCGGATATGCCTGTCCGGGAAGCGGTGAACAGAATTAATGAGGCTATTCTTAGCATTGAATACGAACTATTATCCGAAGTTGACCGGATACAGAAAAAAATGGCCCTGGACCACGAGTTTACATATCTCCTGGGTCCTATCAAAATTGCCCTGAGACCGAGAGTGATTACCCCTTATCAACTAAACGCTTTGGAAAACTATTGTACAAAATTATGGTCTGACTGCTTGACATTGGAAAAAATGTGGTTGGCCGGGGAACTGGATGAGATCGTTAAGATCGAAGAAGAGGAGTTGGAAATTGCTCGCATGCATCCCTGGGGCGGAAATCCTGCTATTATTGCATCGGACGGTCTGTTCAGCTTCGGGGCACACCCGGATAAGCGCTAACTTATTTTTTGCGCCGGAAGGACTGTGCAAGGTTTACTGAAAAAGATGAACATCGAACATCGAACGTCCAACATCGAATGATGAATGAAAGACAAAAACAAGGGCAAGAATTTCATTAAAAGAACTTAGGGAGACCCAAAGATGGTTAAAACTTATTCAGTAGGTACCATTAATTAAAAAACCTGAACTACTAAATGATATTATAGAGGAACCAGAAGATTTAATTAAGATTTTTGTTACGAGTATCAAAACGGCTGAAAAGAAAAATCAATAGCTGCTGAATGTTTGGTATTGGATGTTTGTTTTTCATTCGATTTTAGAATAATTTGAGGAGCGGAGCGACATCATTATTCGACGTTCGATGTTCAATGTTCGATGTTGGACGTTCATCTTTCAAAACAACTCTGTACGGCATAAATGTAACCTGTGAATGTTTACAAAACAACTTAGCGCTTATGGGGCACACCCTGACGGATAAGGAGTTTAACATGAGTATAACCGTAGATCCGGACTGGTGGAAAACCCTGTTTGATGAGGTCTATCTGATCACCGATGCCCGTTCGGTTTGTAACGAAGATATCACTCGCCTGGAGGTGGACGTTATCTGCGAATTGCTCCCGATTCGGAGCGAAAGCAAAATTTTAGATCTCTGCGGCGGGCATGGACGTCATAGCCTGGAGTTGTGTGCTCGGGGATTTTCGTGCTGCACGTTACTCGACTATTCACAGGTCCTGATTGATTATGCCAAAGCACGGGCCGCCGAATGCAACTTTTCCATAAAAGCCGTTCAATCCGACGCAAGGTGTACCGGATTTCCTGATGAAAGTTTCGACCATGTGATCATCATGGGAAACTCCTTGGGTTATATCAAAGGTTCCGCCGACAGCCAGATCATGGCAGAAGCTTACCGTCTGCTTCGCCCGGGGGGCTGGTTTCTTGTAGATGTGACGGATGGGGATGCCATCAAGCATACTTTCAATCCCGAGACATGGCATGAAACCGATGACCATACCGTGGTTTGCCGGAAACGTGAACTTAAAGGAGGTGCAATACATGCTCGGGAAATGGTTCTTAACAAGCAGGAGGGTTTAATTCGCGACCAGACCTATGCGGTACGCCTTTATGGATCACAAACTCTTGCATTACTTCTTGAAGAGGCCGGATTTCAACAGGTAACCGTCCGCACCGGCTTTTCACCGCATAAATCCAAAGGCGATTATGGCTTTATGAACAATCGCATGCTGGCCACCGGCCGGAAAATGTGAGTCACATCTTAGACTAAAAAATCTTTTGCGAGACCATCAAGAGTCCATTGAGCAGCTATTTAACGCCGGACCACTTTTGGCTTGAAACCTTCTTTCTCTAGCTCTTTTGCGAGTATTGCAGCCTCTTTTTCTGTGCGGAAGGCTCCGACCAGGAGCTTTATTTTGTTGTTGTATAATCTGTCCAGAACGCTGTAGGCCAGGTATCCTTTTAATCGAAGATCGGCCTCAAGTATTTTTAATTCTTCATCTTTAGAGGAAATCCCGATCTGAATGGCAAAGGGCATATTAACCACAAAGGCATGAACATACTCTTGATTTTTCAATTCAGAAGCCGCCTGTTGTGCTTCTTCAATGGTCCGATAAAATCCGGTGAATACACGATACCAATCTCCCTTTCCAGAAATATATGCATGGGAAACGAATCCGGAATTACCTTTGCTTCTTATTTTCATTGCTTCCCGAATAGATGCGTCCTTATTCTTACGAGAACTGACTTGAATCGTATAAGGATAAAAATCTTGATGTATGAGGGCATTGTGTCTGCTTGATTGCTGTGTGTTGTCTTGATCATTGTTAAGTTCCGAAGCCTTTTGAGCCAATTCGAGGGATGTGATGCTGTTAGTTTTATCTCTGCTCCGTTGCATCCGCACATCCACTTCTTTCATTTTCTTAAGCTCATCCCGGGCTTTTGCCAGTTCAGCTTCCAATTCCCCCAGCCGTTGGGTACCGGTCACTATATCGCTGGACTGTTTCCGAGTAACTGCAAGAAGTTTTTCCTTTTCTGAAACAAGAGAAAAAAGTTCGGCTTGCAAACCATTAATGCGTTCTATCATGGCAACATATAATGTTGCGTCCTCTTTCTCCTTAGAGGATATCGACAATCCGAGATAGACTTTCATCCAAAAAAGTGCTGCGCTGGTGTCGATTTTTGAGTTGGCCGGATGAATATTGAGCAATGCAGCCTTCCAAACCGCGCCTTTATAATAACTTGTGGAAGGATACCGCTCGGCCACAATCGCATACTCCCGGGCGGCCTGGTGATACGCTGATGAATCCTCCAGCGCAGCAGCGCGTTCCATGTGACTGCGGGCTTGCGATTCAAGCTTGAAACCGCGAAATTGTGACACACAACCGGCGAGGAAAAAGCATAAAATTATAACTGTTACATTACGGCCTTCCATGAGCAAGTCCTTACTCCTGATTCGATTCGGGTATTGCCGGGCCTTGAAATTCCTCGGGCGAGACCGGCAGTTCAACCGTAAATGTCGAACCGCCGTCAACGGTGCTTTCGGCATAAACTTTACCGCCGTGCCCTTCTGTAAATGCCTTGACAAGGGCCAAACCCACCCCGATTCCCCCGCTCTTTGTTCTGCCTGTATTGCCGGCTCTATAAAATTTTGTAAATACTTTGGGGAGTTCCTCTGGAGTGATCCCGATTCCCGAATCCTGAATCTCTATAAATGCACCCATGGTGCATGGCCCTATTTTCACCCTGACTTTTCCATGGTTTCCTGTGTATTTGATTGCGTTGCCGAGCAGGTTGTTGACGACGATAGATATTTTTTTTGCATCCACCATAACTTTAGAGGAAGGGAGTGCAACCAACTCTACAGTTATATTCTTACGTGCAGCAATGAGCTTTGCATCTTCAACAATAGGTTCAATGAGCTGCGGAAGATCTGTCCATTCCATGTAGTATTTCATCATGCCGGAATCAATCTTCGCGAGATCAAGATATTGTTTGCTGAAGCCTGCCAATTTTTTAATTCCCCCACGAATGGTGTCAAGCATCCGGAGTTGTTCATCATTCAGCGGACCCGAACTTTGGTTTTTCAACATGTCGTGTGTAGAGAGCATCACCTGTAATGGGGTTTGAAGCTCGTGCGAAATCTGCTGCATCATTTGAGTTCTATGTTTATTTATATTCTTGATTTTGACGCTCATGTTATTAACGGCATCGGCAAGCAAGGCCATTTCATCATTAGAAGAAACTTCGACCTGCTCAAAATTACCCCGCGCAATCTGCTCAGTCCCTCGTATAAGGTCATCTATAGGACTGGTGATGGTACGAGTAATAATCAAGGCGGCTAAAATAGCGGTCAGCAGGCTCCCGGCAATCAACAACAGAGCGACTTTGGCGGAACGGTCTGTCGATGTTTCCATCCTGAACATGGCATTCCCAATGGAAACCTGATTGGTGCTGATAAGGTGATCAAGAGACCTGTAAAGGGTTTTCAGGCTGTCCGACCTCAGGTTGTCACGTACCGGATTGTAGTTGGAATCTTGACTATCTCTCTCGCTTTGCATGCTGGCAACAAATGATTCATGGGCCTGGCGCATGTTCCTGATAAGGGAACGCTCTATCTCGTCTAATTGAGCCTTCAACAACGAATTCAAGTATTGGTCAAATCGCCGGCTCGATGCAACGAATATAGAAAAATAGGTCTCATCACGGGAGATAAGATATTTCTGGGCATAGCCGTTTTCATCTTGGAGTATGGCATCCAGTTGCTTGGCAAAATCTACTACCTGGACATCAGAAGTAAGGGTGATTTTAGCCGCATTCGAAACCGTATTCAACTCGAACAGGATAAAGGTGCTGGTAATGATCATTATAACGATAACGGCGCCAAAACCGAGCATCATCTTTCTGTAAATAGTCAGCTTCACAATGCTGAGGCTCCAAAGAATCTGTTTTGCATAAATACGGAAATAGGCTATAACCGGCTATAATTGCTATTCAGATATCAGAAATAAACCAGACAGTCAATTTGTAAACAACGAGAGACCTTTAAAAAAAGGTTCGATGAGTTAGCTTGGCTCATCCCGCCATGGCCGTAGAATAATGGAATACTGGAGAAGACCCGACTGGCTTAAGCGAGTAGACACGGGTTAATCTCGTAAACGGGCGAACCCGCCTTCGCTACATCAGACAGCGCCCTCAGCTTTGGGCTGATCACTCCGCCGGCCTTTAGAAGGGCTATTAAGGTATCTACGCTTTGGTTCACGTTTGCCCTGGCACATGCCTGCCTTATCTGAAAGGCATTGATAATATTAAAATGAGCAAGTCCGTTCATCTTCTTCAGAAGATCGGGTATTCGACTCCGTAAGGTTTCATCGGTATCTGAGAAGAGTTCCGTCAAAGCAAAGTCCGGATCCCACTGACCGGTTCGACGAGCGGATTTTATGAGGTATTTGACCACATTTGGCAGTTCATAAATCTCACCGTGATCCAACACGAGCAGGCGGTCATCCCATTCTCCGCATTTCGATGACCTGACCGGTACAAGCAGCCTCCATTCCCAGCAAAGGAGCAACACCTCTTCCGAGTTGCCCTCGCTTATTTCTTCAACTTTCGCAAAGGATATTCTGCCCTTCTCACAGGCATTGTTGATGATCAACGCGGTTTCGGCAGTCAACTCATCGGTTCCGAGAAAGGCGCTCAGTGCAGTTTGCAACCTTTGGATGGGATCACCGTCAGGATTTATTCCCCGGGATTCCTCTATAATATGTCCTTGCTTTGAAAGAAATTTGCTCATCATTTAATACGCCAGAACTTATTGAAAAGTTATTTACCTACTTATTGATGTCCCGGATGTCTTTTCCAATTGACCACGCATCCCCAATTTTTTTTCCGATGCCATGATAAGTTTTAGATGAAGTCGCATATATAATCGGTTTGACCTTTTCTATATCAGGATTTCCATTTGCATCCATTACACTCTCATCAACCTTGACATCAACAATTTCACCAATAAATTGGGTATGTAATCCGATTTCAAATGTATGAAGAAGTTTACATTCTAATATAAAAGGAAATTCTTTTATATATGGCGCGGTTACCAAATCACTTTTTATGGGTGTAAGACCCGTGGCTGAAAATTTATCCGATGTTTTGCCGGATGCCGATCCAAAATAATCACATTCTTTTACATACTTTTCAGAAGGAATATTTATAGTATATGCTTTGTTTTCTACAATATTATCAAAGCTGTATGTTGCTTTTCTCAGCGATACCGTAACGCATGGGGGCTCGGAACAGCAAATCCCTCCCCAGGCAGCGGTCATGGCATTTGGTCTTCCTGTTTTGTCATAGGTTCCAACAATAAGAACAGGGGAAGGATAGATTATTGTTTTTGCACCAATTGACTTTTTCATAATTAAGCCTCCATAAAATTGATATAAGATAACATGAACTTAGGGGCTTCACCCCAATTGGAATGATGGAGTAATGGAATGATAGAGCCCGCCGGTAATAAAATGTAACAAACAAGAAGATAAAAGGCAAGACAGTTATGGGTTTGTGTCAGGGTAAACGCATTTGATTTCGGTGCAGCGTAGCGACGGCGTGTTTCTCTTGGAAACCGACTGACTGTTTGAAGGGCTTTAGAACGCGTTAGCCCGAACCGAATGAAATTATGACTTAAAAAATCAATGGGATAATTTAGCGACGAATTGTTCTTAATAACTCTGGCGCGGCTCGGGCTTACGGGTGCTTAAGCACAGAGACCTTTGAAAAATGCTCAGTTTTGTTCAAGGCCAAGGAAGACGAAAATTTTAACCACAGGAATACATTGAGTATTTTGAGGATTAACCCACCAAAGTTCGGTGGCGGGTTAAAATTTGAGTCTGACGCAGGAATTGGGCAAAAGGGGGCGTTTTGCAAAAGTCTCGCACAAGTTTCAGTCGGTTGGAAAGAGATACACGCCGTCGTGGAGCGTTCTCCCTGTATTGCGATTCAAATGCGTTTGCCCTAATGTTTGTGTGATTGAACAGCGCTATGTGGAGGTGATGAGGTTGGTTCGGAGGGCAAGCCCAAGGCTCCCATACGCTGCCTTATTAAGGTTTCGAAGTAGCACGCCAAACCTTCACCCTTAAGTGCCTTGCATATGAAAGCCTCCGACTCGTGCAAGATTCAGGTTATTATCTTTTTTTCTTGGCAACCAACCGATTTATCCCGGCAGAGCAGTTATAATCGTAGGCGCTTTGACCATTTCATGAATTTGCCTTTTTGCGATTTTATACCGCTCGAAATAAATCTTTGCGACCTCCTTTAGAAATTTATATCCCAGTTCGGGATCGGCTTCACAAAGTTTGAGCAATTTGTCTGCATCAATTGCCATAACCTCTGAGTCTCTCAGGCAAACAGCCGTTAGTGTATATTCCTGCGGTTTCATGAAGCAGGCCGTGCCAAAAAGTTCGCCTCTCTCCCTTTTCTCAAAAGAAATCCCTATTTTTTCACCGGGTTCGAATCTATTCAGGCTGACCAATCCATTGATTACCACAAAAATGTGATCGGCCCGTTTACCTCTCTCGTAAACATGAGCATCCTTCTCGAATGTTTTTGTTTCTGTGATTTCCACCAGTTCTGCCAACTGTTTTTCTGAAAACACATTGAATATATCCAATTTTTTAAAGTCGTTAACTTCTACCATAACACTCCTCCTTTGCTTGCTGATGGTTATAAAGATTGTTTTAACTTCTCAATGCCTCCGGGCGTATGCTTTCCATTTTCTTTAGAGCAATAACCATACCAAAACGAAACGCCCCGAAACATATATTTAACTTACTGATATAATAGTAAATATGTGTTTTTTAGAGGTATTGTTATTAAATTTTGCAATGAATCGGTGTCAGCCTTTTTTACAGATTGTAAAGTTCAGGGTGCTTGCCAAACAAGAACGCCTTCATCTCGGCAACGTCATTTCCACGTTAAACGGATCTAAATTTCTTGTCCGATTTGGCAACCATACTGAAGATAGCCATAAACTGCATTTTTTGCGTCAACTTTTCATCACTCCGGGTTTCGGGTGTCAGTGTTTAGGACTTTCGCCACTGACACCTGATTACCCCTTCTAAACTTAAGGGCTCCCAGATAAAAACATTTGGGGTTTTGTGTAATAAACGGAATTTATCGACGAATTATTTATTACCGGCTTTATTAATTTTGTCCATAAGGGGGCAGGTTCATTTTTTCTGGGGAAATTTCCTAGGAGGGAAATTCCCCTATACAACAGGGAGAATATTCCCGATATGATAGGTCGGAACTTATTGAAAAATTACTTATTCTTTCCATAAATCTATGTCGATTAGGCCGAGCTTTGCAGCATAGCGTGTCAGTTCAACGATGCTATGTAGATCGAGCTTACGCATAATATTGTGGCGGTGGTTTTCGACGGTTTTAGGGCTGATGAAAAGTTTATCGGCAACCCGGCTTGTAGACAGCCCTTCGGCCAGCAGGACCATGACTTCCTGCTCGCGAGCGGTCAGCAAGTCGTAACCGCTACCCGTCACGGCTATCTGCTTTTCCGGCAATCCAATAAGCTTGTTTATCACTTTATGGGAAACCGAAGTGTCCATAAAATAATGTCCTTTTAACACATGTTCAATTCCCTCCAGGAGCTTATCTGCAGCCGAGTCCTTTATCAAATAGCCCATGGCACCGGACTGAAATGATTTTACGATATAGTCTATTTTGGAATGCATGCTGACAACCAGGATACGTGTTTTGGAGGAAAATTTTAAAATATCATCGATCAGCACAAGGCCTCTTATATCCAGCAG
>Ga0209986_10003977_pt1 | contig 12727 bp, 8 predicted proteins | sample BlataG_FD_183168 | JGI IMG/M metagenome (GOLD analysis project Ga0209986, IMG submission 183168) | Deep subsurface microbial communities from Black Sea to uncover new lineages of life (NeLLi) - Black_00105 metaG (SPAdes) (version 2) | ecosystem: Environmental > Aquatic > Marine > Oceanic >...
TTGTCCCTCCACTCACCGACACAAAGTTCCTTTTACAAACATCCATCCAACATTTTTCCATCCACACCCATACCTTATCTATGTACTTACCTATCACATACAGATACACCAGCATCAATAAACAATTAAACCTCCAAAACTCCCCTCAGTCCACCTTTTATCCCAAACTCCCCCACACAACCTCCATTCAATACCCCTTCCCCAATGATGAAGTCCTACGAGAACACTACCGCAACCCTTATGGTCATGTTAGAATAGGCCGCATCTTAGAAGACCTAGACTCCTTAGCTGGCTATATTGCCTATCAACATTGCGACGATGACGATCCATCCACCCGCCCTCCCCTCCTAGTCACAGTCGGTGTGGAGAAGATCACTCTTCACAATCACAAACTCACCTTGACCAAGGACATGGTGGCAGCAGGGAGGGTGGTGTGGACTGGAAAGAGCTCATTGGATATATCTATTGAAATCACTCAGGATGGTGTCAATCAGATGGAAGCTTTGTTTACCTTTGTTGCTAGAGATCAGGAGACGGGCAAGGCACATCCCATTAATCCACTGAAACCAGAGACGACAGAGGATAGGGAGGTGTTTTGTGTGAGACAAAGGAATTATGATGCACGCAAAGCAGCATTAGATAAGAATAAATCTACTGCTAAGGGTGCTCCGACACCAGAGGAACAAATCAAGGTTGATAAATTAATGATGGAAGCACTGATCTACTACGACTTGCCTGCACTGGCAGACCCCAGTACCATTCTGTCTAGCTCAACAAGGAGAGAAAACACCATAACAGCTCAGCCTCAAGCACGCAACATCCACTCTAGAATATTTGGTGGATACTTGATGCGTCAAGCTTTCCAGCTGGCTCACTCTACTGCGTACCTGTTTGGAGGGAGTAGACCTTGGTGTGAACTTATTGATAATATAGTGTTTAGAAAGCCGGTAAATATTGGGGATTTGTTGAGGTTTAAATCAGTGGTACTGCACTCGGCACAAGTAAACAGTACTATTGGTGGTACTGGTGATACTAATGCAAAGGACAGGAAGGGAATTTTACATGTACAAGTGGAGACAATAGTGACGAATGCTGAGAAATTGACCAGTAGTGTCACCAATACGTTTAATTTCAGGTTTGCATATGGATTGAAAGAAGGAAGACAGCCAAGAAGAGTGATACCATCATCTAGTGAGGAGGCACTACAAATAGTTAGATTATGCAGTGATTTGATGTAAAAAAATAGATCTATCTATGGTAATGATCACCATAGATCACCAGACATGATATGTTTCTCACACAACTATAGCAATCGCTTATATCTGCAATAGCCTATAACACTGGAAAACAGTACCACAGCTGCTATTGAGGTACTAACACTAATAGCCACAAACCAGCTATATGGCCCATCTTCACCTTCATACTCTGGAGACAGGTCCAGGTTCATTGCAAATAAATTAGTAACTGCAGTGATCAGAGCCCAACTAGCTCCAAATGTGGTTAATATCACACTCAATCTAAATATTTCATTGCGTTGGTAATCCAGCTCTATATTGATGAAATCCTCTGTATCATCAACGTATTCTCCTAGTGCTGCTAATTTGTTGAGAGTATTGTCATTCAACATGAAGTAGGGTTCTAAGAGCTGTTCTACTTGTTGTACATCTTCATCATCTTCTAGGCCTGATGATGATGATGAGGAGCTGCTGCTGCTACTACTACTGTATCTGACTGTTTCTCTTTGTTGTTGCTGATAGAGAGCAGTACTACTCCCACCACCAACATCTCTATTTCTGCGCAGTCCTTGACCATCAAGACTCTGATCCCTGAGAGGTGCATCAAAATGTTGAGACAATGATGCAGACCGTAGTGCATGTCTAGCAGTCACATCAGCTCTATCTCTTAATTTACCAGTTAAATGCACATCCTTCATATCTGCATCATCTCCTAGTAACTCTTCTAATACTTCCTTTAAAGTCTCAACCTTGGTAGTGAGCCTGACCATGCGATGTTTGATGCGACGAACTCTTTCCAGGCTGGCTGTTGTGATCCGTTTTGTAAGGGCGTCCAAAGCAGGGTGTGCTGCTGCTTCTAGGTCAGCTGTTAATTTACTGAGATGTTGGGATACGTGTTCTAAAGCTACTTCTAATACTATTAATTCATAAGGGAGATCATCAGCTACTTGACCTGGTGGAGGTGGATGAGGAGCTGTTGTTTTGGTGTCGTTATTGTTGTTATTGAGCTTGGTGCCTAGAGGAGAAATAGATGAGGCGACTGCTTTGGATGGTAGTTGTGTAAGATTGGCATGAGATGCAGAGGAAGGGATCTGGGGTGTAGCACCCAGTCGTCGTTGGAGGGCTTCCACAAAGCCTAGGGTGTTTTCGTCGTCCAAGTTGGTGATGTAGACTCGGTCGGTGGAAATAATGATTTTGATGTATTCCAAGTTGGCAACGACAGATGCTTCACGAGCAAGGATAGCAGAGGGGTAACTGGTAGCAAGTTGAGGGTCAAGGAGTCGTAAATCCCGCAGCTGAACGCCTAATTCATGTGTGAGACGGAGCTTGGCCAATTCCAAGACAGAAGCCTCCCCATATACGTCCACAGCGAGCCATTTTCTAATAGCTAAACCCCTCAACTGCTGTTTGGTCAGGATCTTAGCACTCGGCATCTCTTCTTTACGGGTCTGTGGGTATTTCAAACTTTTAGTAATCCAAAATCACTTTGGAATCTGACCATTAATACCCTTTATTGGCGTGTGAATTGACAAAATACGTGTTTTGAATGGGCATGGTTCACATATAAAGCTGACAGGACTCCTAGCTCTATGGGAATATATAATTTCTTCTTCCCCCGACACACCTCGCCCCGTCTTGATGCCCAATCACTACCATCATGTCTCCTCTCTCCTCAGTGTATACACATAGTTAACTATGTAAACATATGGTTATATACTAAATGAAATATAATAATCGATAATAATACATTCTATATATCTATCTTACATACCAGCCTGCTCTCCATCAAGTTGATAGTAGCTATCCTTCATCTCCATATACCTCGTCGTCATCTTCTCCATCTCAGGATAAATAGCATGTTTCCTCGGCACACACACCACATTACTCCATGCATACGCCTCATACGCTTCATGCCAGCACCCAGTCAGCCGACTCAACTCTCCTCCCTTCCCATCATAATAACACACATAGTCCAATCCATCCAGCTTCTCAACAATGCTCTCTAGAGAATATTCCCTCCACACCCCCACCTCGTGATATTCAAATGATATAATACCAATACGACCTGATGACAGGCCCTCCATAGCACCAGCAATAACTGTAGCATCGAATCCTTCAGTATCAATTTTCAGCACATCTATATAAGAGACCTGGTACTTCTTCATGAAGTAGTCGACAGTCATGAGTGATACATAGTCGAAATTTTTAGGTTTGGCTCCATCAGAAGAGCCATCCAGGGAGCATAGCTCATCTACACAGTCTCTAGGAAACTGTACAAGACCAGTGTCATTACTCATTGCTGCATTGACTGTGTACCACTGCACCTGTTGTTTGTTGTTGGAAAAGAACTTGTCTCTAGTCATAATAAGGTTGGCGTAATTGTACAGACTTGGTTCCATGCAAAACACAGTGACTGGTCCAGAGGATTCCTTGATAGATGAATGTGCCTGTTCATTGCAGTCTCCACAAGTACCGCACAGCACTTCAGGACGTTTCTCTCTCAAAGTGGCAGGGGCAAAGCCCAGCTCTGGAGCCCACAATGCAAAGAACTTGGCTGATGTGTACCCCTTGTTGCAGCCAATATCAACAAAGGTCTTGGGTCCATTGGGGGAGAGTTTATGTAGGGCATCAACCCATTCATTGGAGCCACATGCTGTGTAGAAGGGCACATCAACTGTCTGATTTTTGAATTTATATGCTAGTTGGGCGGCATGATCTCTCTTGCAATATTCAGTTATTTGGAGACCTCCTCTTTTGGTTGTCATGGAGATGCCAAGGCCTGCTAGTAATGCTGCTGGATCCAGTACTTCTTGAAGCATTTTCCTTCCACCAAGACCTGTACAGCAGTAGATAGGGGAGAAGAGGTGGGTTGTGATGAGTATGGGGGAAAGGAAGAAGAAGAGTCTATTGTTGGTGGGCACCCATGTCAAACAATTTCTTGGCCATCATCCTTAATGATACAGAAACTATGTAGATGCCAAATATAAGTGGTGATCATTTTTGAGTATCTAGGTCATTGGGTCAGCACTATTACAATGTTTTGTTATACTTACCGCTGTCAGCGTATGCGTACAGAAACATGCCCACGAGACAGAAGAAGACGGCGAGGCGGGCTGGGTGCAAAATACCACCTATGCGTGCTTTGTTCTTTCCGTTGTGGTATACCATGCTACTAGACCTGAGGGAGATAATAAAACACAATAGATGTTAAGAGGGTCTGCTTTTAAGGGTTGGTTGGCTCGAGATGGTGTTTTTGTTCTCACTGTTTACTTCCATTTCGTCAATGTAAGCTGCATTTCATATGAAAGAATCCCACACTTACTTCTTATATCAAAACTATTGACGTTGGATTCAATCTGTGAGTTGGTTGAAGAGATAATCCACAATGTTTTGCAGATCTACGGAGCTGAATGTCTTCGGAATGTATTATTAGCATCTATATATCATTATTAAACATCAAGTATGCTACAACAACTACGTTAGCTGGCAATTTGAGACATCAGCCCACTTGAATTCAACCTCCCCCGTTTCCACCGACCACTGTCAGTTGCGGCAAACACCCATCATCATGGTCATCCCTCACCCAGGTACAACACCAAGTGCACATTCAAGCTAACATCCTAGCATAAAATGCCAGTGATAAAAAAAATCCTTTCTCTTTTTATTTTACTCAGACATTGCTTTGAAATAACTTCCGGGGTACTCTTCATGTCTCAAAGCCATCTTCTCCATGGCAGCATACAGAGGATCACTCCTCTTCACACACACCACATTACTCCAAGAATATATCTCATATGCATCATCCCAACATCCAGTCATTCTTGCCAAACTAGGCTTTCCATCAAAATAACACACATAATTCAACCCATTGAGCCAATCAACAACATCTCTCAGCTTGTACTCCTTCCACACACCGACTTCATGGTACTCAAATGTAATGACACCCACTTTACCAGATGCAATAGACTGCATAGCTCCTTGGATCACTGTAGCATCATACCCCTCAGTGTCAATTTTCAAGATGTCTACGTATGGAATCTCATGTTTTAATATAAATGCATCCACGGTGGTGGTATCAATCAAATCGTACAGAGGAGACTTGAGATTCAATGCACATTGTTCACTGGTGCAACCTCGAGCAAAATGAGATACCGCAGTTTGATTTGATGCTGCAGCATTCACAGTCAACCAATGCACGTTCTTGGTGGTAGTGGTTTGTGTTCCAAAGAATTTGTCTCTGGTCAGGATGAGCTGAGCAAAGTTGGCTTGACTTGGTTCCAGGCAGTAGACAGTGACTCCTCCACTAGAGGATTGCACTTCAGATTCAATCTCTTCGTTGCAATCACCACTGTATGTAATAATAATGATGGGGTGGGTGGGGGGATGGTCAGTTAGGAAGGAAGGAAGGAAGGACCAATGGTGGTAGGCAGCCATAGGCAGGCAGTATGAATGTGTTCCCTCTTTTAATTCAATTCAATATATCAAATAAGTTTAATTAAACTTACCAGTTACCACACCAAACATCAGGTCTCTTTGCATGTAGAGTCTTGGGCGTAAAACCAATCTCTGGAGCCCATAGTGCAAACATCTTAGCTGATGTGTAACCCTTGTTGCAACCAATATCAAACATAATCTTCTGGCCAGTTGGACGCAACTTGTGCATCTCCTCCATCCACTTGCTTTCACCACAAGCAGTCCAGAAAGGCACATCCTTGGTAAGTTGTACAAACTTGTCTGCGAGGGTCTTGGCGTGGGATTTGCTGCAGACTTCGTGGATGAATTCTCCAGATTCAGCAATTGTGGCAAAGTGGAGGGACATTTCATCATGTGAGACTCTACTGTCCGGGGATGCCGCATGTGAGGTTGTGGGGGTGGAGTCTACTTGCTTTTGTTCGTATGTTTCAGGGGTATTGTTGTGTTTTTCAATTGGTTGTTGGGTGTTGGAAGGCTGGATGTAGCCATCATCTCCATCTTCATAGTCATCTTCATAGTCATCTTCCTTAAATTCGTCGAAGCCTTCATCATTCTGGTCATCGCCTTGACGCAGGCTGCGACGGAGGTGGGCGCTCTGTACCCAGACGGCAAGGAGCAAGAAGACGAATGCAAGGTAGAGTACCCATTTTTTGATCTTCATGGTGTAATTGAGGGATATCAGTCCTTGAAAATAGTAGATGTATCACGAGATTTGTAAAGATTTCAACGAAGAGAATAGAACACCCAGTGAAGATGGTTAGTAACTATCTCCAGTAACATATATAAGTTCAAGATTTACTGTAGTCTGCAAAAGATGCAAAAGAATGTCAGATTCGTTCTGAATCGGACAAAATAAAATAAAATAGTGGATGGGAGAAGTTGTTGTCCGATGGGTCCTGGGAATCCCTTACAATTCAGCAAACTTTGAGAATTGGCAGCAAATTATCAAATTGACAATTAGATGCAATCGTAACCTACACATTTGACTGACCAAAGGGGCCATTCTCAGTGTTCTAAGACCACTTTTGCATCCCATTTTCTCAGTGCAATCTATCTGTTTTCTTTACAGTCTTGCATTAATACTTCAATCAAAGACCGTCATACCTCTTTAGATTGCTACTTTATATTATATTCGTCCTATAGTTGCCTCTAAATGGCTTGACGCTCCAATAAGGATTCAGTTCACGATTTTAGTTAAGGCAATGGCATCCAAGGCAGTTAAGCTTCCCAGGGCCATGTCTCCCTCGTGGATGCTGTCCACCATATTTATAGCATTTATATTAGCAGCCTTACAGCTTTTGACAGGATTCCAGGTACGTTTAGCGTCATTCCCTTTCAATCCCCGCCGTCGACGTGTCTCTCTGTGTGCCACGACCCCCCTCTCCTCTCTTTCCATTCGCTCACCCACCCCTTTCCCCCTTTCTATTTTTTCTCCATGATTTTGTAGCACGCACAAGCATCAACAGAATTAGTATCCAAAGCCTCATGGCTAGCAAGAAAGCTAACCCTCACCCCCTCTGACAACTGGAACAACCTCCGCACCACCTACACATGCCACGTCCCAGACAATGGCCTCCCAGACCAACGCGTCTGTCTCTTTGAAAACCTCATCCTCCACAATGGAAAACTCATCTACATCACTGATGACCCAACAGAGCAGATTCCTCCCATTAAAATATCCTGGTTGGTGAAATTTGAAGGCGATGATTACCTCCAGCCCATCATTGCCACCCCAGGCTCCCTCCCTTTCAACTGGACCCATTCCTCCCCCACCTCATCCACTCCACCACCAGAAATAATCCCCCGGGCTGGTCTCTTCCATCAGAGCCACTTCTCCAACTTCTACCATATGTTTTCTGAAGTCGCCCCGACCATCCATCACATTCTATGCACCTACATGAATGACTGTACTTATTCCAACACCGACGGTGCTCAGTTGATTTGGATCCAAGAACGACCTCCCAACATTCCCCAATATATCATGCTGGACTCCATTACTGATACATTCAAGTGCCTCAGTCCCTATCCCATTGTACATAAAGACGACCCTGCACAGATGGGTAGACCAATAGTATTGAGGAAGGCAGTAGTAGGGGTGCCCCCTGATGTGAGAGTGTTTCACAATTGGGAGACTGATTTGAAAACTAACTGGAGAGAGCCAGCCAAGGATGATATGATTGTGTTTAGGAAGAGAATTGCGGATTGTTTTGGATTTGATTTCCAACAGAATACTGCGTCTACCGATCCATTGAGAATACTTTTCATCAACAGACATTATGAAGAAGGCAGGTCCATCCTGAATGCCCATAAAATAGCACACTTCATGCAAAAGATGCCTGAATTAGAAGCCTTCCCAGATATTGAGTTCACCATACACTACTTAGAAGGTGATGAGAGTATTAGGTACCAAGCCGAACTCTTCTGGAATGCCTCTCTCCTCATCTGGCCACATGGTGCCACCATGGCCCATACATTCTTCCTCCCCAGGAAGGCAGAGGCCATTGAAGTCATTCCTTGGTGTCAAGAAGACAAGGCAAACCTCCCCGAGTGGGTGCAAGCCATAAGAGATGCCTTCTCACTGGACATTAACCTCCACGTGGTTCAAAATAAAGATAGAAGCAGGCAAATGTTTAATCACGACAAGATGTTGGAATATGAAGAATACCGTCGTATGAGCAGTGATCAGAAGATTGCTCTGTTAGAGACAGGAGAGTGTCCTGAGGGGATTGATCCCTTTTTGTGTCCTTTCTGGTGGAATCATTGGAAAGTGTCTGTCAACCTGGATTGGAAGGAGCTTCAACCAGTGGTGCGTACTGCCTTGTTGAGATTACAGGCTTTGAGAGAGGGAGGGGATCCTGATGATTACGTACTCAATGCGCCAAAGAGGAAGAGAAACAAGAAAAATAATTCAGCGAATAATCGTTCATTGGCAAAGCTACCACCAGTTCCCCACCCCAAGCCATCTCCTCAAGTAGAGGAATTATTTGAGGCTCCAGTAGCAAGAGCATCCAACGGAGTGCCTCTCTCTTCCTTCACATGTGTCCATGATCAAGGAATTGCTGCAACAAGGCTGTGTATGTTCCAAGACCTGGTGATTCATGGTGGGAAAATATATTATGTGACAGAGACCCCAGAAGCAGATGATCTTCTCCCACAAATTCAAATAGCTTGGGAAGATTGGATAATAGAAGCGGATGTGAAGGGAAATAGATACTTTGAGCCTGAGATTGTCTCACCATTCTCTCTACCATTCCCATTCAATGGAAGTAGTACAGTGGAAGTAGTGGAGAGAGCTGCATTGGCGCATCAAGTTGATACCGGTAATTTCTACCATCTCCTCAGTGAAGTGCTGCCTACGTATTTTGCCAATTGGTGTGCTCATTTTGGATTCTGTTCTTTGGAGGACCGTTCCAAGTATCAAATATTGTTCATCCAACCAGATCCTCACGGAAGATTTGGCATTCCTGCCCCAGTCAAGGAAATACTTTCTTGCTTTAGTGATAAGCCAGACAGAAAGATCACTGATGAATCAGTGGCCAATAGCGCCATTCATGTCAGGCATGCTATGGTAGGCATTGGACCTTATTTGAGAGCATATGACAGCCAAGAATGGACTAAGAAATGGTCACCTCCAGCTGCTGGCCTCATGCCTCTGTGGCGTCATTTTATATCAGAATGCACTGGTACTGGGTTTGCTGATGCATCTGCTCCTGAAGATAAATTCCAGATTACAATTATCAACAGACCATATTCATCCGGGAGATCCTTCCTGAACCTACCTGAAATTATGGATTGGATAGCAGGAGAATGGTTGCCTGCACAAAACATAGGAAGGCCTTTTGATGTGACCGCCGCAACACTGAGAGAAAGTCAGCCCATTGCTGAACAAATCAGAGTCTTGCAGAATACCAACCTCCTCATCTACCCACATGGTGCTACAATGGCACATGCCATATTTTTACCTCGGGGATCAGCTGTACTAGAGGTCATTCCATGGCCCAATGTTACTGAGCCACATGGGTGGTTGGAGTCAATTCACAAGCAATATGAGCTGGATATTGACCTGCATGTAATGGTAAACGATCACAGAGAGAATCTGGTACTAAATTGGCATGCATTATCCAAAGATCCTGATTGGGTGGGGTTGCCTGCAGAGTCAAAGGTGGCACTACAAGAGAAGGGGATATGTCCACTACTAGAGACTGGGCTGGAGGGGAAGTGTATGTTTGAATGGTTGCACTGGAGGAGTGAGTTGGTGTTGCATAGAGGGCAGTTGGCTGTGTCATTGAAGAGGATATTGGGGAGGTTGAAGGAGAAGACAATGACTAGTGTTTGATTTATACATAGATTATTGTAAAGTATTAAGTGCAGGATACAGAAGATATATAGAGAGAATTGAGGCGACGGTGATGGTTGTAAATCTCTCGAGGCGGAGTCTCAACAGATGTCGGGGACCACAAAACAAGGACGAGGGTACTGATCCCAAAGCGTAGTTCTTTTCATTCAGTGACACCTGACCTAAGATGGCATCCTTAGAACTTCAAAGTCCCCCAACTTGGAGGAATTCGTGGAAAGCCAGGGACATCAATTGGCGAGAATTGTTCAACTTACAAAGTCTTCTTCTCGTCTTCGTCATACCCGTATTAATAGTGGCGGTAGCTATTGTTGATAGTCTAGAGGTCTACAAAGACCGTCCATTCCTCGTCTATGACGCCACACTAAGCTACCCATACGTGTAAGTGAGTGCTTGATCTCTTACCCGCTCATACACCCTACTTCCTTTCCCTCTTCTCCTCACCCCCCACACAATTCTTCTCTCTCATGCAGTGGAGCCAGCACAGTCCCTTACTGGGTAGCTGGAGTAGTACCCTTCCCTTCCACTCACCCTTCTCCCCCCTCTTTTCATCTATACTCAACAGGTGGGATATTGGATGCCAGCTCCAAGTCGCCCCGCCTCCGCCCCTGAGGCAATTCATGACATGCCAGTTGGAGTCCTTCACTCTCGTCGCAACTCTCTCTACAGCAACAAGATGGTCAGACCAACTGAGGATGAGTCTATTGAGGTTTAATATGCTAAATATAAGATTGATTAGATTTAAACAGTTTCAATGTATGTATACTTCTGATTTGTTTTCGTTTTGAGTTATTGCCATTAAATGGCCATGTTGTGTTGTAAACGGCTGAATGGAGAAACGTGTCCAATGTCGTTGCAACCATTGGGGAGGTTACAAAGGGTTGGATCTGCGATCCAGCCTGCATAAAGTGTTTGCAAAGAGTACGATCTAAGAAAGAATTTCAACTCTAGAAACCCACAAAGTTAGTAGTGCAATAAGACTGGTTTCGTCTCGTTTTCTTGCAGAAGAGTTTTCAAAATTGCTCGATCTATATTACCAACAACCCTGCAACAGAGCAGAGCGTCCCAGAGGCAGACATTCTCAATGTGGTCTAGAGTTTCCATAGCTATAGCAGTGGCCCTCATCCTGCTCGTTGCCATAATTTTCCGACCTACAGATTATCAATCCTCCCGCCAGGAAGCCAAGACCTCAACATCTACTTCCTTGGTACAGGTTGATTTCTATGGGGAATCCTTATGTCCAGATTGTAGACACATGGTTTTAGATGTCCTTGATCCTATGTTCAAAGATGGCACAGCAGATCTTATGAATTTACATTACATTGCATGGGGCAAGGTCCGCAGAGACGGAAACCAGCTGAATTGCCAGCATGGCCCTGATGAATGCCAGTACAATAGATACATCAATTGTGCTCAGAAATATGCAACTGATCAGAACCAATGGTTTCCTTATGTTAAATGCTTAGCTCAAGATTTGGGTTCTATTAAAAATACCTACTCACAATGTGCTACTGATAATGGCCTGAACGCTGCGCAACTGGATACATGTGCAAATGGGGACATTGGTGCTGAGTTGGAAGCAGCAGCAGGCAAGGCTACAGAAGCACTATCTCCTAATCTTACATTTGTACCATGGATAGTAGTCAATGGGGTCAGTATTGGGTCCAGTTTTGAGGAGCTACAAAGATACGTATGTGCTGCTACAACTGACATAGACAAGCGACCAGCTGCTTGCAGTGATCTGGTTGATGCTCTCAAGCATATGGGCTAATATAAAAAGAATCTAGAACTTTGTAACAACTACGTGTACGTATTACTTTAAATATAATGTATTTCATTATTGTCATTGTTGATCCATCAATCTTCTCGTAGGTGTGGAATCTCCATTTTCTTGTTGTTGACTCAGAGAAGTGGCCAATCTACTTCCAGGAGCCATGGCAATACCTCTGGCAATAACACTACAAGTAATAAATATTCCCAATAATGCTCCTGCCACTACATCAGAAGGATGATGTTTATAATCAGTTACTCTACTGGCTGCTATTCCCCATGCCAAGGCCCATACACACATTATATACAAAAGTACCACTGAGTGGGCTACTTCCAAATACAATCTCTTCTTCGTGAGGATGATATTATTATTATTATTAGTGCTGGTGTATAGAGACCAATTTCTTCTCCAGTAGACAGTATACACTACATATACAACACAATAGGTAGCTAGAGAGAAGGCGGTACTGGCATGACCAGATGGGAAGCTCCAGTGTCCATCAATCTCCCTGCGATCCATATCTGATCCATTAGTACATTCTGGATTGCTGCTAGCACCTATTCCATACTCTAGTGTAATGTTGGAGGGAATAGAGGGTTGACAGAGAGCTAGATAGTCTGGTCTGAGGCGACCTACTGTGATTTTGGTGACTATGGTGAAGAGAGAGGTGATGAGGGCTGCAAGAAGGGCGTCGAGCATATAGTGGATGATGGCGGCGGTAGCGAGGGTGACGTTTTGGTGTTGAGCTATGAGGAGCTCTCCAGTGAGGATTGAGAAGATGACTAGAAGGTAGGGTACTACTCCAGCTACCCAGTAAGGGACTGTGCTGGCTCCACTGCATGAGAGAGAAGAATTGTGTGGGGGGTGAGGAGAAGAGGGAAAGGAAGTAGGGTG
>Ga0209986_10003978_pt1 | contig 12726 bp, 9 predicted proteins | sample BlataG_FD_183168 | JGI IMG/M metagenome (GOLD analysis project Ga0209986, IMG submission 183168) | Deep subsurface microbial communities from Black Sea to uncover new lineages of life (NeLLi) - Black_00105 metaG (SPAdes) (version 2) | ecosystem: Environmental > Aquatic > Marine > Oceanic >...
AACTGCGACTTCAGACTCGCAATCTGAATTGTATGGCAAACGGGTTTGGATTGGTGGAAATATTGGCATTCCTTTGATTACTTATATTGAGGATATCCAGCCAGAAGATATCGCAGTAATGGAGTTGTCGAGCTTTCAATTAGAGTTGATGACCAATTCACCTCATATAGCGGTAGTGCTTAATATCTCACCGGATCACTTGGACAGGCACGTTTCAATGAAGGCGTATATCAATGCCAAAACCCGAATACTGGAATTTCAAACAGCATCTGATACGGCCGTCATTGGCAGGGATGACGCGAATGCGTGGTCGTTATCAAATAAAGTTCACGGTGGTTTGATGTCCTTCGGACTTTCCGAGATGGCTCATGATCAGAACGGTGCATTCATCAAGAATGATTCTGTTTATATGCGGATTGGAAGGAACAATGCAGGACGAACCCATCTTATGAAGGGGAATTTCAATGTTGATCCAAAAGAGTACCGGCTTCTTTCCCGAGATAGAATCCCCCTGCGAGGAGAGCATAATTTACAAAATGTGATGGCAGCCTGTACAATTTCAGCGGTACTGGACCTTCCAGTAGAAATAATGCAACCCGGAATTGAGAGTTTTGAGGGAATTCCCCACCGCTTGGAATTCATCAGATCATGGGGAGGGGCTGATTGGTATAACGATTCGATTGCCACTACTCCAAAACGGGCAATGGCAGCGATTCATTCTTTTGATATGCCGCTGGTTTTGTTAGCTGGTGGACGGGATAAGAACTTACCTTGGATGGAATTTGGTGAGATGATTTGCCAACGCGTTGATCACCTGATTTTGTTCGGAGAGGCATCACAAAAGATTTTGCAAGAAATGGATTTGTCCGTTACTGAAAAAATTACTGTTACCCAATGTGTTGGATTGTATGATGCAGTTCAGGAGGCCGCACGGATAGTCCAACCGGGAGAGGTTGTTTTACTTTCACCCGGGGGGACGAGTTTTGATGAATTTGAAAATTACGAGCAGCGTGGAGAATATTTCGCTCAATTGGTAAAGGAACTCCATTAAAGATGAACGGACTTATTACTGAAGTGAGTACCGGCGATATTGTGGAACAATCTGTGAACGAACCTGTTTCCAGGAAAAAGAAAGGCTTGAACCGCCAACGAGTACAGTTGAGTTTTGATGTTCCATTTCTTCTAGTAGTGATTACCCTGTTGATTTTTGGGTTGGTGATGGTTTATTCGGCGAGTTATGATTATTCAAATAGGTTTTATGGTGATCCAACTACAATTTTCTATCGCCAGCTTCTCTGGTTGGTAATTGGATTGAGCATAGCAATTACTCTGGCATTTTTAGATTACCATCGATGGCAGCAGATTGCGGTTGTGTTAATGGGGATTACTATTATTGGATTGATTGCGGTTCTATTTTTAAACGAAGTGCGAAATGGGGCAGTACGGACCCTTTTTGGAGGCTCTATCCAGCCATCAGAGTTGGCAAAATTAGTGACGGTCATTTATCTGGCGGTATGGTTATCCGCTAGACGAGAGAAGCTCAGTGATGTGAGTTTTGGTCTCATTCCCCTGGCGATCATTCTGGGGTTGTTGGGTGGTCTGGTTATCATCCAGCCTGACTTCAGCGCAGTTGCGACCATTTTTTTGCTAGGAGGTCTCATGTTCTTCTTGGCAGGGGGGGATCTGAAGCAGATCGGCATTCTAATGGTCATTGCACTGGTGATTGGCTTAGGAATCGTTCAACTCGCGCCTACAGGAGCTGCTAGAATTGAACTTTTTATAGCTGGAATACAAGATCCTACCCAGGGTTCTTATCACGTCCGACGTTCACTCGAAGCAATTATTAAGGGGGGGTGGTTTGGAGTAGGAATTGGTGAAGCTGAAACTAAATTGACCGGACTGCCTGTGCCGCCGACGGATAGTATTTTTGCAGTAGTTGGCGAAGAAATGGGTGTAATTGGTTCGATAGTATTAGTGGGCTTATTTGCTTTATTTCTCTGGCGAGGGTTTAAAATTGTCCGCCAGGCTCCAGATCAGTTGGGGATGTTACTTGCCGCCGGTCTCACGCTTTGGATTTCAATTGAGGCGTTTATCAACATGTCCGTTATGGTGAACTTGTTGCCTTTTGCGGGCAACGCATTGCCATTAATAAGCGCCGGTGGTTCGAGTTTGGTTGTTACATTGGCGGCTATTGGGATACTGATAAATATATCCCGATTGTCAGAAAAAAAGAAGTCAGAAAAAGGGAAGCTCTTCAATGCGGTTATTGATCTGCGCAGGCGGAACCGGAGGCGGCGTGTATCCGGCTCTCGCCGTGTTGCAAGCCGTGATCGGTGACAATTCAGGGATAACCTGGGATGAAATCGCCTCAAAAAAGACCTTGCCAGGTATAAAAACCGAAACTATTAATTCGGTTTTGTGGATTGGAGGAATCGGTGGTATGGAGGCAGATTTGGTAAAGCGAGTTGGCATTCCTTATGAAGCTGTACCAGCCGCGGGTGTGCACGGTGTTAGTTTGCGCGTTTTACCTGGAAACCTGCTGAAATTGGGTAAAGGATACATCCAGTCTCGACAAATCCTAAAAAGGTTTAATCCCGATGTACTTTTCTTCACTGGCGGATATGTTGCCGTGCCGATGGCGCTGGCGGGTCGCAAAGTGCCATCATTACTTTTTGTCCCAGACATTGAACCAGGAGTGGCATTGAAAACCTTAGCCCGGTTGGCAGACCACATCGATTTGAGCGTGGATGCCTCACACGAATATTTTGAACGCCATCCCAATGTTCGGGTAACAGGCTACCCGACACGATCCAATTTGAAATCGTGGAGCTTGGATTCGGCTCGTAATGCATTAGGCTTGGATCCAGATTTACATACCTTACTTGTGTTAGGAGGAAGTAAAGGTGCGCGTTCGATAAATCAGGCATTGTTGAAATTGCTCCCAGAATTATTGAAGGAAATGCAAGTCGTGCATATCAGTGGAGAGCTTGATTGGTCTGAAGTAGAAGCGGTTTGTACCTCTCTGAAAGACTCACTTCCTTGCGCAGAGCGGTATAAACCGTTTCCTTACCTCCACGATGAGATGGGAGCCGCACTGACCGCGGCAGACCTTGTAGTTTCACGATCTGGGGCTTCATGTTTGGGCGAATATCCATTATTTGGTTTACCAGCAATTCTGGTGCCATATCCGTATGCATGGCGGTATCAGGAGGTAAATGCCCTGTACTTGTCAAAGAAGGGAGCAGCTGAGGTTGTTCCCGATGAAGAAATGGCAACTCAATTATTGCCAAAGGTGCGAGAATTGATGACCGATAATAATCGTCGCGAGCAAATGAGTCAGGCAATGCGTACCCTGGTATACCCAAACGCAGCAGAATCGATTGCCTCTCACCTCGCTGAGTTGGCAGCGCTAAATCGTGAAAGGGATTGATCTATGGTTACACTTGTGGTCGCCTTCTACATATTCGTGGTGTTATTCGCAGTTATTGGCTCTATGCGTGGTTGGGGAAAAGAAGTCCTGGTTGGGTTTAGTGTAATCTTAGCGCTCGCATTTATTGCTGTTATTGAGGACCTTTTACCTTATACAAATGATCTAATCCAGAATGGCTCCACATCACAGTTCTGGGTTCGGTCATCTATTTTGATAGTAATGGTTTTCTTTGGCTATCAATCGCCGAGGTTTTCGCAGTTCGCCCGGTTCAGTGAAAAACGTGCTAGGATCCAGGATTTTATTCTTGGTATATTATTCGGTGCGATTAATGGATATTTGATATTTGGAACGCTTTGGTATTTCATGGATGAAGCTGGATATCCTTTTACACCATATATTTCATCCTCCGCGAATGATCCAGTCACTGCTGAAACCGCTCAGCGATTATTAAATATGTTTGCGCCGGCTTTGTTGTCTGGTTATTGGATTTATATTGCGGTTGTTATAGCTTTTATCTTCGTGTTAATCGTGTTTATCTAGAGGTAATACCTGTAATCGTATTATATTATCGGTTTAAATGCAATTATGACCAAGATTCATTTTATCGGTATAGGTGGTACTGGTCTTTCAGCCATTGCGATGGTGATGTTGGAACGCGGCTTTAAGGTGAGCGGTTCTGATCGTCAGGTATCACCCCAAACCAAGCGGTTACAGGCTGCCGGAGTAGATGTCTATCTTGGTCATAGCGCAGAAAATATTAGCGGAGCAGATATTGTTTTACGCTCATCGGCGATACCAGATGACAACGTAGAAGTGTTAGCTTCAGTAAAAGCCGGTATCCAGGTCATGAAACGGGCAGATTTTCTAAGTCAGGTTATTGCGGATCAGCGATGTGTCGCTATTGCAGGTACCCATGGAAAGACAACTACAACGGCGATGATCGCCTGGATTCTTAGCCAGTTAAAATATGATCCTTCTTATATTATCGGCAGTGAGTCTAAAGACCTTTGTAATAACGCTCATGCTGGTCGGGGCAATCACTTTATTATCGAAGCAGACGAATACGATCGTATGTTTTTAGGATTGCAACCTTATATTGCTGTTGTGACAAGCGTGGAGCACGATCACCCAGATTGTTTTCCAACATCACAGGATTTCTACCATGCATTTCTAGATTTTCTTATGCAAATAGAACCGGATGGAGCACTGCTTGTTTGTGGTGATGACCCTGGTGCTTCTCGTCTACTTAATGAAACAAATATTCCACCGGATAGATCACTTGTTTACGGGATTTCTGATGAGCAATACAGGGTCAAATTAGTTCAAAGTGCAATAAATTACGATTTCCAGGCGAAAAACTTGGTTTTGAATGACCTGGGTGGCTATAACTTTGAATTTGTAGGTGAGGACGTCGAAAGACGTGCAAAGGTTTCCTTACAAGTTCCAGGTATTCATAATGTTCGTAACGCTACGGCTGCTTTGGCGGTATCGGATTTGATCGGTGTGTCTGTCGTTGAGGCAGCGAGTGAGATAAGTAGGTTTCGAGGAACCGAGAGAAGATTCGAGGTTCGCGGTGAAGCCCAACATGTAACATTTATCGATGACTATGCCCACCATCCAACGGAGATAATGGCCACACTTTCCGCAGCACGTATGCGATTCCCTAACCGCAATATTTGGGCGGTGTGGCAGCCCCATACGTACTCTCGCACTCGGACTTTATTTACCGAATTCGCAGGAGCATTTCGGGACGCCGATCATGTCCTGGTTACTGATGTATATGCGGCTCGTGAGAGCGCACCTGAGAACGGGTTCTCGGCTGAGCAGGTCGTGGAAGCGATATCAAATGAAAAGAATTCTTCTTCAGACGTGCATTACGTGCCTGGCATCCTGGATGCAAGAGATCATCTTCTCAAGACTACGCAACCCGGTGATGTGGTTATTGTTCTCTCAGCAGGTGATGCGAACCAGATTATTGATCAGTCGATGCTTGTTTTGCGAAAACAAAATCAATCCCTCTGCTTGAGAGCGCTGCAAGATATATTCGGCGATCGTGTACAGGAAAATGTCCCCCTGGCTCGCTTTACTGCCGCACGGATAGGAGGTCCTGCAGATGTGCTATTAGAGGTGAATTCTTCTGATGAACTTGCACAAGCTGCAGCTCTGCTTTGGAAAAGCGGTGTTTCCTTTATTATCCTCGGAGGAGGTTCGAACATATTAGTAAGCGACTCCGGCATACGTGGAGTTGTGGTGTTGAATAAAGCCAAAAAGGTGATGTTTGATGAAGAATCCGCTCCACCGACTGTATGGGCTGAAAGTGGCGTGAATTTTGGGGTGATTTCTCGCCAGACCGCCCAACGCGGATTATCAGGTTTGGAATGGGCGGCAGGGATACCTGGCACATTGGGTGGAGCAGTGGTAGGCAATGCGGGAGCGCATGGTGGAGAAATTTCTACAGTATTAAAATTGGCCGAAATCTTGCACCGTTCAAGTAAATCAAAAGATGCCGAACCCCGGCGTAAGCATTGGCCTGTAGAACGATTTGGGTATTCTTACCGCAATAGTGTGATCAAGCGTTATCCGGGAGATTTTGTCGTCTTAAGTGCTGTCCTAGAACTGGAACGCAGTGATTCGCAAGCTGTTCAGACCAGGATGAAGAGCTTTGTTTCCCATCGCCACCGCACACAACCACCTGGAGCGAGTATGGGATCTATGTTTAAAAATCCACCCGGAGATTATGCTGGACATCTGATTGAAGCGGTGGGGCTTAAGGGTACTCGTATTGGTGGTGCGGAGATAAGTTCATTGCATGCCAATTTTTTCATCAACCAAGGCAGCTCATCGGCTGGTGATGTTTGGGAATTAATTCAACTGGCGCGTAAATCGGTAGCGAGAAAGTTTGGTGTCGAACTTGAATTAGAAATCGAATTGGTCGGTGAATGGAGTATATCTAACAGCGTTGTATAGGGAGATGCTGCCAGTCAGATTTATTGGGTTGATTGTGGTGACGTAAGCATATTATGAAAAAAAAGAGCAAAATCCGTATTGGTGTAATCTTTGGCGGACGTTCAGGAGAACACGAAGTCTCGCTCATGTCGGCGCGATCGATACTATCTGCCCTTGATCCGGACACGTATATAGTTACCCAAATCGGAATCACCCACGATGGCGATTGGTTGGTTGGTGAAAATGTTTTGGGTGCAATGATCGAAGGTGATTATCGGAACTTAAATCCGGTCGTATTAATGCCCATTCCTACTCGTAAGGAGTTGTACACGATAAATATAACCGGGCAAAGAGAAATATTACAACGGTATACCAACCTGGATGTTATTTTCCCTGTATTGCATGGGACTTTTGGGGAGGATGGGACACTACAGGGCTTGCTTGAACTGACAGACATTGCATATGTTGGTGCCGGTGTTCTGGGCTCATCACTTGGCATGGATAAGGGTGTGTTTAAAGATGTAATGCGTGCCAACGGTGTTCCTGTATTGGATTCTATTGTGGTTTCGAAGCGCGAGATCGAAGAGGATGCTGATTCCATAATAGGTCAAGCTGAAGCGTTAGCGACCTACCCGTTGTTTGTTAAGCCAGCCAATATGGGTTCTTCGATCGGTATTACGAAGTGTAAATCACGTTCGGACCTTTTTGAAGGATTGTTAGAGGCTGCACGCTATGACCGGCGGGTGCTGATCGAACGTGGGGTGAATGCTCGCGAGATTGAAGTCAGTGTTTTAGGAAATGAAGAACCGCGGGCCTCTGTGCCAGGTGAGATAATACCGAATCGTGAATTTTATTCATACGAAGCGAAATATATTGATGATAACTCAAATCTCATTATCCCAGCGCCGATTCCGCCCGAATTGGCACAGTGGGTGCAACAGTTAGCAGTGCAAGCATACCATGCTGTAGATTGTGCTGGTATGGCTCGAGTGGATTTTTTGCTCGAAAAGAACGAATCTCAAAGAGGTGAACCTGGTGAAGTATACGTGAATGAAATCAATACAATCCCAGGATTCACAAAGATCAGCATGTACCCCAAACTGTGGGAGGAGAGTGGCTTACCATACCCTGCCCTGGTAGATCGATTGGTTGAACTGGCGTTGGAACGCAAAGCTGAGTGTAATCGCATTGAACGGCGATACCGGAGTGAAGGGTGATAATCAACCGTCAAGCCCGTTCTACGCGACGTACGAATAAAATTCGTCAAAGACGAGTGGAGCACTCAAATGATGGGAAAAAGGTGAAAACTCGAAGATGCTCAGTCGCATCAAACACACCTCCTCCGGTCATGGTGCGCGGTATCGCAAGTGGTGCTGCTGTAAGTGTAGGTGGAAACTACAAAAAAAACCGCCGCCGCATAGATGTCCCCTTAAATGTTACTGGTGCGGAAATGCGGCTGCCTTCCTTGCCTCAGGTGCATATTGGCTGGCGGGTGATATCTTTTGCTCTGTTAGTTGTGCTGTCCTATATGGTTTATATAGGATGGAATTCGCAGGATTTTCGTATTGATGTGGCTAATATTACAGGCTTGCATAACATCACAAGTCGAGATGTAAACTCTGTGTTGGGTGTGACGGGAAAGTCGATTTTCACGCTTGACAGGTTGGAAATGCAAAATAAACTATTGGAATCATTTTCGGAATTTTCATCCGCTGCTGTCGTATTGGATTTACCGAATACGGTGAACATTGCAGTTACTGAGCGTATTCCTGTACTCGTATGGAGTCATGATAGTCAATCTGTACTGGTAGATGAAAACGGGAAGGCGTTCCCATTGCGGAATGAGGTATTTGATCAAGGATTGTATCCGATCATCGAAGCGCAGGAAGAACCGCCTCAATTAGATCCCACTGAGTCCAAACAGGCCTCGCTAGAGTTTGATTTAACTGGTCTCCAATTCGCGGAGAGCAAGCTGTCAGACGACGAAACTGGAAGGCTGCTGTCTCCTGAAATGGTTGCGGCTGTTTTATTGTTGGATGAACACACCCCGGATGGAGCAACCTTGTCCTATGACAATACATATGGTCTGTCATGGAAGGACAGGCGCGGTTGGGATGTGTATTTTGGAGAATTAAATGATATTGGAATGAAATTGCGAGTCTATGAAGCTATCTTTCAATATTTGAGAGAAGAAGATACTAAACCGGCGATGATCAGTGTGGAGTATGTTCATGCTCCGTACTATCGTCTGGAGGAGTAAAGAATGATATGAGAGATCAACAAGTGGATGATCAAGTCTTAGTCGGGATAGATGTAGGTACAACGAAGATATGCACTCTGGTTGCCCAGGTAGACTCTCCAGGGCAGATGCGTATTCTCGGGGTTGGGATTGAGCCATCTCAAGGACTACGAAAGGGTGTAGTTGTTGATCTTGATGCCACCGCTAAGGCAATTACCCGCTCGGTTGATAAGGCTGAACGGTCCTCTGGGCTTGAAATCACATCAGCATTGGTCAGTCTGGCTGGGTCAGGTGTATCATCAGTCAATAACGCAGGAGCCGTCGGGGTCGCACGAGGGGTGGTTCAGGGTGATGACGTCGCTAGGGCTGTAGACTCGGCTCGAGCAATATCCGTCCCACACAATCACGAGGTCGTTCATGTAATTCAACGAGGCTTTAAACTTGATGGTCAAGATGGCATTCGCACGCCAATCGGGATGCATGCATATCGTCTTGAAGTAGAAACCCATATTATTACTTCGAGTGCCGCAAGTGTTGAAAATTTGCGTCAATGTATCCAAGAGACGGGTGTTGAAGTTTCACAATTTGTACTCAATCCGCTGGCTGCTGCCGAGGAGGCACTAACAGAGACTGAGCGGCAAATGGGCGCAGTAATCTGTGATGTGGGAGGTGGTACAACCGATCTAGCTGTTTATGTGGATGGGGATGTCTGGCATACAGCCGTTCTAGCAGTCGGGGGTAATCATATTACTTCTGACATAGCACAGGGAATGCGATTGCCGATGTCGTTGGCTGAGGAGATAAAACTTGGACATGGGCATTCATTGGAGAATGAAGTAGATGCTAATCAATATATCCCCGTCCGAACGTTCGGGGATCAGCAGTCGATCCAGATTGGTCATCGGGAACTCGCCCATATCGTTAACGCCCGCGTCGAAGAGATCTTCAGCATGGTTGTACAGGAGATCAAACGTTCCGGATATGATGGTCTTTTCCCGGCTGGTATGGTGCTCACCGGTGGCTCTAGTGCCTTGCCCGGCATCAGATCAGTAGCCAGTAAGGTCATGGGGCTTCCGGTGCGAATCGCACAGCCAAAGGATCTGGTTGGAATGACGGATAGTCTGTTTTCGCCAGCCTTCACAACCAGCGTAGGATTGTTGCGTTGGGCGGTTCTGATGGGTGAAGTGGCGCCTCAAAACGAGCGACCAAGATACCGCCATGGAATAAACGGAAACCGTATTGATTGGGAGTTTGCGAAAACCTGGATTAAACGTTTGCTTCCTTGATTTGTGACAGCAATACATATGGCAATTATTATGCAAAAAAAACCTGCCTTTGGAGACTAGTTGAAACAGAGTTTATAAATTGTCTGAAAAATATTGGATAGATAAATAAAATCTAAAAAGGTATTATATAAAAGAGGAGGAACATATGACAACTAGTATGAATCACCCCAACCAGATTGAATCCTTTGCCCGCATCAAAGTTGTGGGCGTCGGTGGCGGAGGCTGTAATGCTGTCGATCGTATGATTGAGGAAGGTCTCCAAGGTGTTGATTTTGTGGCTGTGAACACCGACGCTCAGGCATTGATGTTATCCCAGGCAATAACGCGCGTTCGTATAGGTGAGAAATTGACACGCGGCTTGGGTTCGGGGGGTGACCCCGAGATTGGCCGGAAGGCGACCGAAGAGTCGGCAGAGGAATTGTATGAGGTGCTCAAAGGTTCGGATATGGTCTTCATTACAGCCGGCATGGGCGGCGGCACAGGCACTGGTGGAACTGCAGTAGTCGCCCAAATCGCCAAAGAGGTGGGTGCCTTGACCATTGGTGTGGTTACTAGACCGTTCACATTTGAGGGCGCGCGCAGGATCCAATCAGCAGAGACAGGTATCCATAAGCTGAAAGAACAAGCGGACACCTTGATCGTAATCCCGAACGATAGGTTGCTCCAAATTGTCGATAAGCGCGCAAACCTGCAACAGGCGTTTCGTATGGCTGATGATGTGCTGCGACAGGGCGTCCAAGGAATCTCTGAGCTGATCACTGTTCCTGGTTTGATAAACTTGGATTTTGCCGACGTGCGCACGATTATGTCAGAAGGTGGCGCCGCGTTAATGGCGGTTGGAATTGCAAAGGGTGAGGATGCCTCACGTGTTGCGGCTGAGCAATCAATATCAAGCCAATTGCTGGATATCACTATTGACGGTGCACGCGGTATCCTGTTCAACGTGACAGGAGGTCCCGATCTAACCCTCTTCGATGTCAACCAGGCTGCTTCAATCATTAAAGAAACAGCCCATCCGGATGTCAACCTTATTTTTGGCGCAGTAATCGATCCCAACATGAAAGATTCGGTGCGTATAACGGTCATTGCAACGGGTTTTGAGCGTCAAGGTATGCCTCACTTTATCGTTGAGAAGCCAGTCAGCGATACGTCAAGAGCCGGGAAAGAGGAATATAGGGCACGCGCTGCGCAACCGGTAAGTTCTGCGATCAAGAGTTTTCAACCGCGCGAATTGAACACTGAAGACCTGGATATTCCAGCATTCCTCCGAAAAGATCACTCAGTTCTGTAGCAACTTTATTAGATAAAGTTTGAGGTGTTAATGTAGTAATTGATGAACTTGTCAACAGTAATATCCCGAGATTGCATATGGTATTCCAATTGGCTTCAGATTTGGTGCACTTAATCTGAATGACCGCATCTTAGGAAAAATGTGTATTTCCTCCTCGCTCTGATTATGTTGGCAGTTCAAAAATTATGCGGTGGTCATATGATGAAAAGTAGAATGGTCGGCTGTCCCCACATTGCCTTCACATGGGGAAGCATATAACTAATGGGTCGGGTCTGGTGATGGATCCTCCAGACCTGACGCGTTTGCATAGTGTATGGTGCTGTAGCACCGATCCTATCCAGAACCACAAACGTTCATCAAAAGCTTGATTAAATAGACGAAAAGGAAAATTTTAAGGTGCGAACCCCTTGCCACTATCGCACTGTTGTGCTAAAATTTTGCTCCCTTTCACCCATAGATGTGGGTTGTTTAATGAAATCCCCCCGCCTGTGGCGGGTATATTTGTTCTAAAATATTCGGGGTTGTATGCTCTGCCCTTATTGTAATAACCAACGTTCGAGAGTAGTAGATACGTCGCATGATGCACGCGGCGGTATTCGCCGTCGGCGGGAATGTGAGAATTGTGGTCAACGCTACAGCACGTATGAACGCCCGATTTTAGCGACGCCCTTGGTCATTAAACAAGATGGCACACGAGAAAGCTTTGACCGTGATAAATTAATTCGCGGCATTCGGATTGCTTGTGCCAAGCGCCCAGTTTCTGCTGCTGATATCGAGCGCAAGGTTGGCGAAATAGAAGCCAAGCTCCAGGCGATGGGGCGAGCAGAGGTTTCCTCGCGTATTGTGGGTGACATGGTTATTGAAGGTCTTAAGAAACTGGATCAAATCGCCTATATTCGCTACGCAATTGTTTATCTGGGTCTAGATGATTTACAAGCGATAAGGAACGAGATTGATCGTTTGTTAGAAGGGTGATCTCGTTATCGCAACCCTATTTTTAAAATTTAAAGCAGGTGTGGCTTATCCGTATGGTTTTATTGTTATGGATGAGGAGAAGGCACAATGTTGCAGGAACTTAATATACAAACAGATGAAAATGGATTATTTTCTACTCCTCCTTTGCCTGTAAATTTCGACTCTGTTCAATTGTCCGAGAATGCCCGCCATGTACTGGCTCGGCGCTATATTCGACGTGGAAAAGATGGCGAGCCCGTAGAGCGTGTGGAAGAGATGTTTTGGAGAGTTGCCTACCATATTGCGGTGCATGAATCAAATTGGGAGAAAGAAGTCCTGCAAAGAGCGCGCCAGTTTTACGATCTGCTAATCACCAAACGTTTTTTCCCTAACTCGCCTACTTTCACTGGTGCTGGGACACCATTAGGACAGCTAGCAGCATGTTTCGTTTTACCAGTCAACGATGACATGGGACGAGATTCATCCGGGATTTTTCAGACGTTAAGAGACGCGGCATTGATACAACAAACAGGGGGAGGCAATGGATTTTCGTTCTCAAGGTTGCGACCGAAAGGCACAG
>Ga0209986_10003979_pt1 | contig 12724 bp, 17 predicted proteins | sample BlataG_FD_183168 | JGI IMG/M metagenome (GOLD analysis project Ga0209986, IMG submission 183168) | Deep subsurface microbial communities from Black Sea to uncover new lineages of life (NeLLi) - Black_00105 metaG (SPAdes) (version 2) | ecosystem: Environmental > Aquatic > Marine > Oceanic >...
TAACTGTGGCCGCTTCACAAACTTGAACTTGAGTGATAATGGGTCAAGGAAACGGAAAAGGCAAGACTATCATCTTCGGTGAACATTTTGTGGTATATGGATTACCCGCACTTGCTGCAGGCATAGCTGCCGAAACTACGGCGAAGGTTAGCAAGATAGACCAAGCGGGATGGACCCTTGATGATCAGAGGCCAGCCATGCCCGGATACAAGGCAAAGAAGCTCGATGAACAAAAGGTTTCGATTGACAACGTCCTTCGGTATTGCAACATGGACTTCTCAAAAACGGGTATTCACATTGAGTTGGGAGGTGACTTAGTCTGTGCGTCTGGCATAGGGGCAAGTGCAGCGAGCTGTGTCGCTCTGGCTCGAGCTCTGAATGACGAATTCTCGCTCGGACTGAACAATGACCAGATCAATGAGGCTGCGTTAGAGGGGGAGAAGGGCTATCACGGGACACCATCTGGGATTGATAACACTGCGTCGACATTTGGAGGACTTGTGTGGTATATCAGAAATCTCGAGGGTGGAGCGCCTAAATTTGAGAGACTCAAGCTGAAGAAACTGGCGCATTTAGTGATTGCATCCACCGGTCTCACTGCAAGTACGATAGAGGTGGTAGGGGATGTAAGAGCCAAGAAAGATGAGAACCCTGAATGGTTCGACAGAATTGCCCGAGAGTATGAGAACCTAGTGCATTCAGGTCGTGATGCATTGCTTCAACTCGATTTCTCGAAAGTGGGCAAGCTCATGAACAAGAATCACGAACTGCTGCAGAAACTCACTGTATCATGCAAGGAACTGGATGCCCTGACGAAAGTCGCCAGAGAGAATGGAGCGCTGGGCTCCAAGATGACTGGGACGGGACGAGGAGGCAACATGATATCGCTAGCCCCGGATGAGGCCACCAGAGATGGGATTGCAAAGATCTTGGAACAAGCAGGCGCGGCCGGGGTATGGACAACATCCTTTGGACTGTAAGAGAGGCGTGCGTAATGATACTCGAGAGCTATATTAAGAAATTGAGCAAGGAGAACAAGATAGAGAGATTTGATAAGAAGATCTCAAGGAGTCTTGAGATTGCGGGCGTACTCAAAGCATTAGAACCAATACCAGCTATATTCGAAAAAGTGAAGGAGTCTGAATTTCGAGTAGCAGGGAATCTCTTCTGCACAAAGGAACAGATTGCGGACTATTTCGGAATCAATACGGAGGACATCATTCCAACTCTTACCAGGGCCATAGGGAACAGAAGCCCTCCTGAAGTGATAAAAGACGCACCTTGCCAAGAGGTCATTAGGAATAGTGTGGACTTAGATGACATCCCGATACTAGTTCATAATGAGGTAGATGGAGGACCCTACATATCATCGGGGGTTGTTGTTGCTAGCGACCCAGAGTTTGGCCAGAATCTTGACTTCCATCGAGCCATGCAGATTGGCAAGGACCGAATGGTCACCAGAGTTGTCAGAGGACGCGACTTTCACAAGTTCTTGGAACGGAATGGCGAGGTGGACGTTGTATACTGCATAGGCAATACACCGGAGATTTTGATAGCTGCCGCGACTTCCGTGGAAATAGGTGTAGACGAACTTGAGATAGCCAACGCACTCAGACCAATCAGGGTGATCAAAGCGAAGACCGTTGACCTGATGATACCGGCAGATTCAGAATTTGTGCTGGAAGGGAGAGTGTTCTTGGAAGAGAAAGCTGATGAAGGCCCATTCATTGACCTGACAGAAACAGTAGACGTGATTCGCCAGGAACCCATCTTTGAAGTCAAGAAGATTACTCACAGAAAGACTGCAATTTGGCAGGGACTTCTGCCAGGACGATCCGAACACAAGGTCTTGATGGGGATGCCCAGGGAACCTACTGTCTTTCGCAAGGTGGCTGAGAAGGGAGTTGATGTACTTGACGTTAACATCACGCCTGGGGGAGCAAGTTGGCTTCACATAGCCATCAAAATCAGGAAAAAGAATGATGATGATGGCATCAAAGCTCTAGAGGGGGCATTTGGAGGACACCGGAGCGCAAAACATGTCTGGGTTTATGATGATGACATAGACATCTACAACGAGCAAGACAGAGAGTGGGCATTGGCGACACGATTCCAGGGTGATGAAGACATGCTCATCAAGGACCGGGAACCTGGTAGCTCGCTCGACCCAAGTGCTGAGCCAGGCACCAAGTTGACTACAAAGATTGGCTTTGACGTCACAAAGCCATTGGTTGTGAAAGGAAAGAGCTTTGACCGGGCGGAATTTCCAAAGATGGATCCAAGTAGATTCAGGAGCGATTGAGATTGGGGTTGGAACTCACCAAAGATGATAGAGATATGCTGGATGGCAAGCACGGAAAAGCTGCCAGAAAGGCCATGGAGATCATAACAGCACTTGGAGAAATATACGGGGCCAAGAGGCTCATTCCAGTTTCAAGTGTCCAAATCGCGGGGGTTTCCTACCATAATCTTGGAGAAGCAGGTCTTGAATATCTCTCCGACATGGCAGAAGATGGTCAGACCAGAGTCCTCACCACTTTGAATCCTGCCGGAATGGACCTGACTGAATGGAAGAAGCACGGCATCAGTGAGAACTTTGCGAGGAATCAGGAGAGAGTAGTGGATGCCTTCTTGAAGATGGGTGTGATTGCCACATGCACATGCACACCGTACCTAATCGGTAATCTGCCGCACTACGGGGAACATATCGCCTGGGCGGAGTCTTCAGCGGTATGTTTTGCTAACTCGGTGATTGGTGCACTGACCAATAGAGAAGGTGGGCCAAGTGCACTCGCTTCTGCACTCACCGGGAGAACTGCAGAGTATGGGTTCCACCTGCAAGAGAACCGCATCGCACAGGTTAGATACAATGTCGAGGCAATGATTGAGAACACTGATGATTTTGGCCTTCTCGGACAAGTAATTGGGACACGCACAAAGAAGGCGATACCCTATATCACAGGGGTAGCAAATGCTACATCTGAGCAGCTAAAGTCGTTTTGCGCATCGGTTGCAACCTATGGAGGAGTTGCGCTCTTCCACATGGAAGCATTGACGCCAAATAGGACACCGGTACCTGACAAGACTGAAGTCATCACTCAGGATGAGTTGGATGCAGCTCGGGGTCAGCTTGACGATGCAGATGCTGAGATCGACTTCATCAGTTTAGGCTGTCCACATGCCAGCATAAAAGAGATAGCCGGGATTGCGAAAATGCTTGAGGGCAAGAAGGTGGCAAAGGAGAAAACTGTCTGGATTACGACTGCAAAACCCACCAAAGATCTTGCAGTCAAGATGGGATACTATGACACTATAGAGAAGGCTGGTGCGTTTCTAGTCAGTGACGCTTGTTGCGCAGTAGCACCGCTAAAAGGGCGATTCAAGGGTCTACTGACAGACTCTGCCAAGGCTTGTTTCTATGCGCGCGGAAAGAATAGCTTCAAGACAAAAATAAGAACAATCGAGGAATGCATCAAGGAGGCGATTGCATGAGCAAGTTCGAAGGTAGGAAAATCTACAAGGGCAGAGCTGAGGGCGAAGCCCTAGTGACGTCTGAAGACATCAGTTTCTACGGTGGGTGCGAGCCTGATACCGGGGTCATCGTCGAGAAAGGACATGAACTTGAGGGCAAATCCGTTGCGGGAAAAATACTTGTGTTTCCGTCTGGCAAGGGTTCGACTGTTGGTTCCTATGTGCTCTTCGCCCTGAAGAAGGCGGGCTTAGCACCCCTAGCGATAATCAACAAGGAAACCGACCCGGTGGTTGCTGTTGGGAGTATCATCTCTGAAATACCAACGATTGATCACATTGACGTCAGTAAAATCAAGACTGGACAGAAACTAGTGGTAGACGCCGGTCTCGGCGTCGTTTCTATCGTGGAATAGACGAAACACTAGTACCGCTGAATCTGGGGCTCGAAATCTGCGGGTGTGAAGGCGATTTCGCCATCTTCAGGTATGTCACCCTTCTCGCGGAGCACCTGACGAGTCATTAGGTAGTAGATAAGTGCCAGTGACTTGCGACCACGATTGTTGGTGGGCACCACCAAGTCCACGTTAGTCGTCACATTGTCGGTATCGCAGAGTGCTATAACGGGCACGCCGATTTTAGCTGCCTCTGACAAGGCTTGTTGGTCCGTTCGGGGGTCGGTTATAATCACTAGCTCTGGCTCGACATATGTTCGAGGGCCGGAAATGTTCGGATTTGTGAAAGTACCGGGAATGAACCGTTCTGTGAAAGCATTGGCACCAATGTAGTGGGCAAATGCTTCTACGGGTCGCTTTCCGTAAACTCGCCCTGAAACCACTGCAATCCTGTCGGCATTGACTCTGGCAATGTATTTGCCAGTAACTCTGATTCGTTCGTCGGTCTTACGAACATCCAACACGTAGAGGCCGATGGGTCTCTGCCGGTAGACAAACGGCTCCATGTCGTGAGTCTTCACTTGCGTTCCTATATGACAACCTGCTGCAAGATACTGATCCATGGGAGTCAGTAAGTCAATCTCTGAGATTTCTGTTTCGCTCATAATCAGACATCCTCCACAACATCAGATGTGGCGAAAGCCATGAAGCTATCAATTATGTCAATATGTGACAGAAGCATTCTTCGACAGCAGTATCTCTGGAGCCCAAGGCGGTCTAGCACAGCTGCAGGGTCCTCACCCCGTTGGACCTCAAGCTTGAATTGCTCGTATTTGTCGGCAACTACTTTGCCGCATGTGAAACATCGCACAGGAATTATCATCGTTATATCTCCCTACCTGTAAGATTTCTGATATCTAGATCGTGCTGAGGGGCCGCCAAACTTCTTCGGTTCAGTACGTCGAGGATCACCGACCAGCATTGTCCTGTCGTGTTCTTGCATCTTTGAGCGTGCCTCGAAATTCTGGCTCATGCGAATCAGTCCAGTGGCGACGGCCATTCTGATAGCATCCGCCTGACTCATGAAACCACCGCCTCGAACCCTTACCTTGATGTCGTACATCTTCCATCCATCACCAAAGAGTATCAACGGTTCTGTGATTCGCATCCGGGCAATCTCTGGCTGGTGAATCTCTAGCGGCCGTCCATTGATTCTGATTCTACCATGCCCGTCCTTGATTGTGGCCTTTGCCAGGCTTGTCTTTCTTTTGCCGGTGGTAACAACTACGCGCATCTCATCTCACCTCTGGATTTCTCCAGCCAAGTTCATGACTAAGGGCCCCAACTGTGATATATCTCCGGACCAAGCTGTCGTAGCGTGATCCTTCGAGGACTATCTTCTCAGTTTCGGCGTACTGTTCGGGCACACCTATGTAAACGTGGATTCGTTTGTAAGCCGCCTTTCCACGGGGAGTAGGCCAAGGAAGCATGCCACGTATAATCCGTCGTACCATCTTATCGGGACGTCTATTATGGAAAGGGCCCCTTCTCGGGCTGTAGGAGGTCCTGATATTGAATTTCTCCTTGTAGGCTTCAATGACTGTTCGTCGGGCACCTGTTATGATGGCCTTCTCGGCGTTCAATACGACCACTCGGTCACCTAGCAAGGCAGCCTTCGCAACCTTTGATGCCATTCTGCCGACCACCATGTTATCTGCATCGTAGACTTTTACTGCCTGTTCGATCATTGAAACCACCTCATATGATAATCGTAATTCCTGTCCCTTTCGGGGATTGATTGAGCAGCTCTGGGATTGTGATCAGTGATCCACCCGCATTCACTATGGCTGACCTAGCAGTTGTTGATGCATTCATTGCTGCGACTGTGACTTTGTGTGGAATGATACCTGATCCTAGAATCTTGCCTGGCACAACGACTATGTCGCCAGCTCGTGTATGCCGACCAATTTTGCCAACATTCACAGTAGCACGTTTTCTAGCCGGGCGCGCTATAAGCTCGGCCACTCTTCTCCATATTCTAACATCATATTTTGTAGATGTCTTCTTTAACGAATTGATTAGAGCGCGTGTGTTGGGGTCGGTTGGTCTTCTTACCATCTCGGGCTCACCTCAGAGAGTTAGCATAATCAAGAGCTGCTTGGATTCTAGTCTTCAGAATTTCTGCTGTCTTCGAAACAATGGTTTCAGGGCTTAGAGCACCGGTAGATTCTACTTTGAAGAGAAAGGCGTTCTTCTTGGAATCGATTGTAATAGCACCAGGCTCGCAGACATCAACACAGGCCTCGCACAAACTGCAGTCCAATGTGTTCTGGGTCGACAAAGTGCTTCCGTCAACCTTCAGGATATTCTTCGGACAAATCTTTACGCATTCTTCACAAAGATTGCATTTCGATTTATCCACGCTGATGACTGGAACATACTTGTATGCAACCGTTGCAACGGGTTGAAACTTAGCATTCTCGGCGCCTGTTCCAAGGCGAGCGTAGGCCTCGATAATCAGTCTTTGATGTGGTGCTAGTTTGACGATTGGGATGTTTCCAGAGGCAGGAACTATCTTTGGATCTTGTGAGGTCAGGCTACGTGAGTATACAATGACCTCCTCATCTTCAGGTTCCACCTCTAGTGTTAGCGTACATTGGCAGAGACTGCAGCCTTTTCCTTCACAGTCGCAGTCTTGGGGAAGATTGTAGGAGTCTAGGTCCGTTACTATAGGAATGAGTCCGAGACGCTGAGCAATCATTTCATCGTACATGACACTGGTGTTTTCCAGTATGAGTACTTCATCAATCGCCATAGCAGGTAGCTTTGTTAGCATTAGCCTGCGGACGGCGTTAGCGAATGCGACGTCTACATCCTCAACCAGGAAATGGATTGAATCATCCTGTTTGTCAATGATTGTGATTTCCATTACTTCACCTGACCTTGGAGTGTACCCAAAAGACACTGATCCCGGACAGACTCGCTGAAATACCCCGTCAGAGGGCTGACAGCTCACTCGCCCGTGCCATGGGTATGAGAGCCACATTTGTGTGCGTATAAAAGCATTGTCCTAGAACCTTGTCATTACGCCTTGAAAATCCATGCAAAAAACAGAGAAACTTCGGCTATGCTGCTACTTGAGCCATGTCACGTAGTCCATTGACTATCAGCTTGTAGCCGTGTAGCTGTTGCTTCGGATCAATAGCTATCATGCCATAGGTGGGAACTCCAAGCAAATCCTCAACTGAGCGGGGCTTCATAGAGCCAGGAAGGTCCTGCTTATTTGCAATTGCGATGATCTGAACGCCTTCGAGCTCCTTCTTGTACTTTTGCAGTATTTGACGCGTTTTCAGTACTGCCTTGGGGGTGCTCTCAGTGACAACGACCACCATCTTGCTCCCCCTTAGCAAATCAGCCCACATGAACTCGAAGTGTGTCTGACCACCCATCTCAACTAGCGAAATTTTGGTGAACTTGTCGAGTGTGATTGTCCCGCAATCCATCCCGCAGGTCGGCTTGTAGTTAGCATCTAGATCGGACATGTCGTCTGTGAGAAGTTTGATCAGGGTGGACTTGCCGGCATACCCTGACCCCATTAGTGCAACCTTGACGTAGCGGGTCATGAGATGGGACTCCAGGTGCTCACTGAATGAATCGTGTACTTTCACCATATCAGCTGTAGTATTACATTCGCAAGTTCCCGGTCTGCAATTCACTCTACTTATGACTGATGTAAGGGCCATTGGAAAATAGCCGCAGTTGGCGCGAGATAGAAGCCCTTAACTGTAATATTTGGACCCGCTTATGAGATGTGGACGATATGACCTCAAGCAATGTGATCATTGCAGAGGGAGCCCTAAAGAAGCTCAATGACATCCTTGAAGGATACAAGAAACCTCTAATCGTGTCGGATGTGGTCATCTACGACAAGTACGGGCAAATGATAGAGAGTATTGTTGATGCTGACATGATGTGGTCTATATCACCTGATCATCGGAAAGGACTGGTTTCGCGGTATCATGGCATCGATGTGATCATTGGCTTTGGCGGTGGAAGGAGCATCGATATGGCCAAGCTCTTCGCATTCGAAGCAGCACTCGATTGGATTTCTATCCCCACTGCAGTATCACATGACGGCATTGCGAGTGACGTTGCCTCTGTAATGCACGATGGTTATCGCTATTCAGAGAAATGCAAGAAGCCAAGTTTCATACTTGCAGATTTGAGTGTGATGTCCACCGCTCCTCGAATACTAACTCTGTCGGGGATTGGAGATATACTCAGCAAGGCATCAAGTTTAGCGGAGTGGCGACTCGCCAACGAGCTTGCAGGTGAGTCACTGGATGAAGATGTCTACACAATGGTAGAGTTTGCACTCGAAACTGTGCTAAAGGACGACAACCTCGAGACCCTCGTCAAATCTGTGATAGACACAGGCAATGCCATGACTGACTTTGGAAGTTCTAGACCCTGCTCCGGAACAGAACATGCGATATCCCACGCGATGGATCGAAGGATGCAGAGTCTACATGGCCTTCAAGTGGCATTCGCTACTCCCCTAAGCCTCTATTTCCTTGAAGAAGCCGGTTATGCCAAGCATCGACCATCAGATATCAGGGACTTTCTATCGGAGAGGAATATGCCAGTAGAACTAAAGGAACTGGATATGACTGAAGTTACGTTTCTTGATGACATACACCACGCACAGAAGATTATGAAGAAACGAGGAAGATACTCGGTTCTTTCTCATTGCAAAGCAAGTGATGATGACCTAGTAAGGGCAATCAGGGAACTAGGCTATTAGACATGTCGTCCCTGGTTGTTGAATCAGACTAGTTCGACAGTTTTAAAAGAAGTAGGCATGACAGCGGCGAGAACGCACGCTTTGCAACAGGTGCGTCAGTAGACACTCATACCAATGATGTGAAAACAGAGGTAAATAACAATGCCAAAACCGAGTTTTGTTGAAGTTGAATACCCTGAAGAGCTCCAGAAGAAGGCTCTCGAAGCTCTCGAGATTGCCAAAGATACAGGGCGAATCAAGAAAGGAATAAACGAGGCAACCAAGTCCATCGAGCGTGGAATCGCACGTCTTGTACTGGTTGCAGGGGATGTAGAACCTCCAGAGATCATCATGTACTTGCCAGGTCTCTGTGATGATAAGAAAGCACCATACATCTTCGTGGATAGCAAGAAGGACCTTGGGAATGCCTGCGGCATCGAACGCCCCACAGCAGCAGTCGCCATCGTCATTGATGGCAAGGCGAAGGACCTTGTTGATGACTTGGTTGAGAAGATAGCTGGGCTGCGCAAGTAGTGCTATTCTAGGTGATGGCTTTAGATGAGTAAAACAAGTGATGACTCAGATAGGACTCCCGCAGTCCCGGCGGAGGTTATCCAGCTTCTGGGAAGAACTGGAGTGACCGGGGAAATCACCCAAGTCCGAGTTAAAATATTGGACGGCCGAGACAGAGGGCGGGTGCTCACTCGCAACGTGAAAGGCCCTGTCAGAGAGGGCGACATTCTCTCTCTCGGAGAAACTGAACGTGAAGCTCGCAAGATGAGGAGGCGCTAGACGTGGTTGGAACACAGAAATGCGTCTTCTGTGGCAAGGACATCGAGCCTGGGACAGGCATGGCCTACGTACAGACAAAGGATGGGGCTGTACTGTGGTTCTGTTCGAATAAGTGCAAGGTCAACAGGATTAATCGGAAGATGAAGCCCAGGGATACTAAGTGGACTGCAGCCTATGAAAAGGGTGGCAAAGCAAAGCGCTGAAGCACCTGTTTGAATCTGCATGTAAAAGACATAGGTGGTACCTTTTGCCACCTGATGTCATTATTTCTCGGCTTCTTCTTTAATGAAGTTAAAGATCACGTTTGCTAGAGCGCCGATTGATTTCTTCTCGATTCCGTCTGCATCTTTGTCTAACAGATTTTCCAGCGAGCTCAGAACAGCTGGTGATGTGTTTCTATTCTCAATGGATTCTTTGACAATGTTGCGAATATCCATGGTGTAATCTGCGCTTCCAGAACTGTACTTTTTGACATAGGTCCAAGCGGAGGCCTCTGCATCATCAGACTCCTCTACACCACCTTCAGTCTTCCAGAGAGATATCTCAGTTCTTGCAGTATCCGGTCCATCAGATGCGTGAGCGATGTTAATGCCAGCCCATATTCCATAACGTCCTCTTAGTGAATCGGACGAAGCCTTCTGAACGAATGTTGCACCAAGCGCTTCGCGAACGCCCTCGATTACGTTATCAGCCTCGAGAATTATTATCAGGACATTGGCGGAAGTTATGAAGTCTACAAGCCATGGGAAGAATGGTTTCTCCTTATGAACCGCGTAGTGCATTTCAGCCAACGACTTGGACACCTTCATTTCCTTAAAGGCATGGACATTGTATCCCCTATCCAGCAGAGCCTTGACCACCAAGGCACTCACTCTTCTTCTAACGGTTCCATCGGGTTTGATTATTACAAAAGAACGTTCCAACTGCTTCACCGAACTATGTCTATCTTGTTGATGCCGAACGCAGTTCTTTGTTATTTCAGGGTTGTGGCGCGGCTATCGGAAACGACAGTTTCATATGCTGTGGAAAATCGTTTGGCATCAATCTTCTTGTGAGGTGGCCATTGATGACTCAGGAAGCCAAACTGCGTTCCCCCATTGTCACGGTACTCGGACATATAGACCACGGCAAAACCTCACTACTGGACAAGATGCGAGGTACAGCAGTACAGAATCGAGAAGCTGCAGGCATCACTCAACATATTGGCGCTTCATTTTTCCCAACTGAAACGATTCTCTCCATTTGTGGGAACCTCTTGGAGAGCGTCAACACCCAATTATCAATCGATGGCCTGCTGTTCATTGACACTCCAGGTCATGAAGCGTACCTAAACCTCAGAAAACGCGGGGGAGCGATAGCTGACATAGCGATATTAGTAGTGGACATCAATGAGGGGCCACTGACTCAGTCCTATGAATCATTAAAGATACTGAAATCAGGGAAAACACCGTTCCTCATAGCCGCTAACAAGCTCGACAAGGTCCCAGGATGGAGGAGCGTTCCAGATGTCGACCTAGTCCAAGCCATAAAGTCGCAAAATAGGACAATACAAAACGAGCTAGACCGACGTCTTTACGAGATTGTTGGGGCGCTATCCGCAAACGGAATAGCTTCGGAAAGATTCGATCGTGTAGAGAACTTCAAACAGACCGTGGCCATTGTGCCCACTAGTGCGAAAACCGGGGATGGCATTCCTGAGCTGTTGATGGTCCTCTCAGGACTAACTCAGCAGTACCTTAAGGATAGGCTCAGTATCTCCACCGGTCCGGCCAAAGGAGCGGTACTGGAGGTCAGAGAGGAAACCGGTCTGGGTACAACGCTTGACACAATAATCTATGAGGGGATTTTGAAGAAGTCTGACACCGTGGTGGTCGGCGGTCTCGATGATATCATAGTTGCTAAAATTAGAGCATTACTGCTTCCAAAGGCACTTGATGAGATTAGAGATCCAAAGGAGAAGTTTACACACGTTGATGAGGTGCATGCCGCAGCAGGTGTCAAAATTGTGTCCCCCGACATCAAGGGAGCGCTGGCTGGTGCACCAGTCTATGCTGTTAGTGACTTAGATGAACTTGAAGGTATTAAGTCCAAAGTACGTGATGAGGTCAGCTCAATACGCATTCAGAAGGATTCATCCGGTATCGTTCTGAAGACAGATACTCTTGGTTCTTTAGAGGCAGTTAGTCAGTTTTTGCAGGAACGCAAGATTCCAGTACGGATTGCTGATGTTGGTCAGATTGTTAAAAGGGACATAATTGAAGCCCAAGCTGCAGGGGATACAGACCCTCTCAACGCGGTCGTACTGGGGTTCAACGTTAAGTTTGCGCCTGATATTGAGGATCTAGCTGCGGAATACGGAGTCGAGGTATTCTTGAATGAGGTAATCTATCGTCTCTTTGATGATTTCAATGCGTGGCTCATAGTGAAACGAGAGCAGGCAAAGGCTGAGTCGCTTGGCTCAATTGTCAGGCCTGGAAAGATTACGCTCATACCTGACTATGTATTCAGACAGAAAAAGCCAGCAGTCGTAGGTGTCAAGGTAAGCGGCGTTGTGAAGCCAAGAACAGTCCTCATCAATGGGCAAGGAAAGCGCGTGGGAACCATTCTGCAGATTCAGGATAGAAGTGTTACGATAGATGAGGCAACTGATGGAATGGAAGTTGCAGTGTCTATCCGAGGCCCCAGTATTGGCAGGCAGGTAAAGGATGACGAGGTGCTCTACGTAGACGTACCTGACAAACATATTCTCGCAATTAGGAAGAAGTTCTCTGAGGATCTAACACAGCCAGAGCTGGATGTGTTGGAGGAGATTGTTACAATAAAGAGGGCGGCTGGCGCCTTCATCTAGCTCATTTAGACCCAATTGGCAGCTTTTTTAGGCACATCAATAGATTCCTTGAACTGCAGCGGGCAGGGTGGGCCGTTTGCCGCGGCTGAAACCACATGGCAATAGTGGCACCAGTAACCATGCGGAGGATGAACCCCGATCCTGTTAAGATTCGCTGTGGGACGATGACGAGCAGTCTTTGAAGTCTGTCACGGTCATACCAACAGTCGTAGGACTGTTGTGATTGACTTAGATTGTCGAACCGGGTCAGGCCCTGGCGGGAACAGCCCTCAGACTAAGTGGTGGAGCCTCAGAGAGCGCTGCTTTGAGAAGCACAACGAGCATTCTTTGCAGGGGAAGGACACCCGAAGTGGTGGGGCCGCTGCACCTCTGCTGGTTGCTATTCTGATTCATTGGAAAGGAGCAGTTGTCAGGCTCTATCATTCCCGGGATGAGTCA
>Ga0209986_10003980_pt1 | contig 12722 bp, 11 predicted proteins | sample BlataG_FD_183168 | JGI IMG/M metagenome (GOLD analysis project Ga0209986, IMG submission 183168) | Deep subsurface microbial communities from Black Sea to uncover new lineages of life (NeLLi) - Black_00105 metaG (SPAdes) (version 2) | ecosystem: Environmental > Aquatic > Marine > Oceanic >...
AAGCAACTATTTAGTTTTCAAAGAACAGGGTAAACGATGTATTGCTACAACTTTTTTAGTTAAAGTAAACGATGTTGTGCAACTTAAGCGGTTAACGATGTTATGCTATATGACAACTAATCAATAACCAACCCTAAGAAGGGTAGGTAACTAATACTACAACATCCATGCCAAAATCTAGCTTCTTGTAAAACAGGTACACCGGAGATGAATAACTTCGTCATAGAATATCTTGAAATCCTCATTCCATAGAAACTTCAGGCACTCATGATAAAATGCGTCAATCATCTATTGTTAAAAATTGCTTTAAGAGGGAAGGTTTGACCTATCAAAAAAAGCATAAGGTAGCACAGGTCTTTGTGCAAACATGCACAATTTTCTGTGCACTCTGTTCCAGATACTCTTTATTACATCCCGGTTCGTTTTTCGATTAAAGTTTTAATTGGCATTAGGGATGAAGTTGATAAATTCTGAGTTTCGAACAACTTTTATCAATAGGCTTTCGTTTGTCAAGAAGAAAATAATGTGGGTATTTAAAGGGAGGATTAAGAAAATAGGGCAGGTTATTTCTTAAATAATTCTAAAAAATCTTAAAATAAAAAAAAGGATTCCGACGACCAAACCAAACAAGGCACAGATCTGAGCAATGAAAAAAAGGTAAAACAACTTAACCTTGGTATTCTTATCCCGTTCATATGGTCTTTTTCTTTTCGTTAGATCAGCAGTCATATTGCGTGTAATATAGGGTCTGTAGTTGGTTGTCATTAGTCTGTTGTATCTTTATTTCCAGGTATTGAGTGTCTTGTTGAGATTTAAGTGCCTAAAGTGACCTAAAGTTAAAAATGCCTAAAGTTGTTTCGTTAAGGAATTGTTGGTGATAATGAAAGGTTTTCAAATCCTGGTTACCTTTTTCTTGCTTCGAGAGAGGCCTTGATCTTCTTTAATCTTAAAAAACTTTCTCTTTCTATCTCTTCCATTCTCATTTCTATATGCTTAATCGTTGCCTTTAGCCTGGGGATAACGATGTATTCTAATGCATTAACCCTTCTTTTTGTCTTTTCTACCTCTTCGGCAATTCTCCTGACCGATTCTTCTACCTCAGCCAGTTTCACAATTAATAAAATTGATTCCTCAAAACTTTTGGCGGCATCATCAAGTTTGGCGTTTGTACTTAAAAAACCATAGCCTCTTTCATTTACGCGTCGAACCAAATTATCGACTTTCATAATAGGGACTGAAACACCCATTATATTCTTAGTCATAAAATCTAAACCTATATCTCTGAGTGTTATCCCGCTAATCTGCTCTAAATCCCGCGATCCCAACAAAACTTCAGCCATTAAAAGATTGTGAAAAGCGCCCTTTAAGTTCTCCTCCACGCTCTTTCTTGCGTTCTTATATTCCTTGATTACTACCATGAACTCAGAAATCAATGCATCTCTCTTTTCCTTTAAAAGTTTATGTCCCTTGTCAGCAAGCTTCACCCTCTTTCTGAGCTTTAATAACTCCATCCTTGTGGGCTTAACATTTTGTAGAATATCTGCCATCTACTACTCTTCTTCTGCCGTAACTATAGACTCTTTCTTATAATATTGTTTAACGTATTTTTCGTCTATCCTTTTCAGTTCCCCCTCTGGGAGCGTTGAGAGAAGTTCCCACCCCAAATTAAGTGTTTGCTCGATAGTTCTGTTTTCATCCACTCCCTGAGTGACAAACCTCGCTTCAAAAATATCTGCAAACTTTAAATTGAGGCGGTCCCTTTCGCTCAATGCCTCCTCTCCTACAACTGCAACGAGACTCCTCACGTCCCTTCCTTCAGCATAGCCAGAATAACATTGGTCAGACACCCCTAAATGATCCGCCCGTGTCCTGCCTTCCCCGATTCCTTCATTCATGAGCCTTGAGAGGCTGGGTAGAACATCTACGGGAGGATAGATTCCCTTTCTGTGCAACTCACGAGAGAGGACAAATTGTCCCTCGGTTATATACCCTGTAAGGTCAGGTACCGGATGCGTTATATCATCATCTGGCATAGAAAGGATTGGCATCTGTGTTATAGAGCCTTTTCTTCCTAGGATTCTTCCGGCCCTCTCATAATTGGATGCTAAATCGGTATACATATAACCCGGATACCCTCTTCTTCCGGGAACCTCTTCTCGTGCTGATGAAATTTCCCTCAGGGCTTCACAGTAATTGGTCATATCAGTGAGAATAACCAATACATGAGTGTCGTAATTAAAGGCGAGAAACTCCGCAGCTGTAAGGGCCATTCTTGGAGTAATAAGCCTTTCAATGGCCGGGTCATCTGCCAGATTGATAAAGGAAACTATCCTCTCCAATGCCCCGGTGGATTCAAAGCTATTCATGAAAAAATTTGCCTCTTCATGGGTTATCCCCATAGCAGCAAAAATCACAGAGAATGGTTCCTCTGAACCCAAAACTGTGGCCTGTCTTGCTATTTGCGCAGCAAGGTCGTTGTGAGGTAATCCAGCGCCGGAAAAGATTGGAAGCTTTTGTCCTCTCACCAAGGTATTCATTCCATCAATGGTGGAAATACCGGTTTGGATAAATTCATTCGGATAGTCCCTTGCTGTTGGGTTTATAGCCGCACCTGTAATTGGTAATCGAGCCTCTGGAATGATCTCCGGCCCGCCATCAATCGGTCTGCCTAAACCGTCAAAGGACCTTCCAAGGATCTCCTTGGACAGGGCTATCCTCATGATGTCCCCAGAAAATCTGACTTTTGTCTGGTCTGTATCAAGCCCTCTTGTACCTTCAAATACCTGTATTATGGCCAAATTTTCCTGTGACTCCAAGACTTGACCCATTCTACTGTCCCCCTCGGGTGTCCTGATATACACAACCTCTCCATATGCCACCTCTTCAACACCTTCGACAATCATAAGAGGCCCTGCAACCTGTGTAACAGACCTGTACTCCCTTGATTTTATATCCTTAGTTTTCTCTTTCATTGTTGATTCCTTAAAGATTCAAATTCTATTTCAATGGATTTAATTAACTCCTTATATCTCTGTGGAAAATCCGGGTTTGGCGTGTACTTCATTCGAGCTATCTCATCCTTAACCTTTACGGCAGCTATCCTGCTCGCCATAATACCTGCCTCAATTGCCTTGTTCACTTCTTGATAGAATTTCATAATGATCTTAAGCATGAGAAACTGCTTCTCTTTAGAGCAATAGGAATCTATTTCATGGTATGCATGTTGTTGAAGATAATCTTCTCTGATCATCCTTGCTACCTCTAGAAAGGCTCTATCTGATTCTGGTAATGCATCCTGACCGACCAACTGCACAATCTCCTGCAGCTCGGCCTCTTTCTCAAGAAGAGCCATCATCCTTCCTCTAAGGATTTGGAATTCCTTGCCTATGTTTTTATCATACCATTCCTTTACAAAGTCCAGATAGAGCGAATAACTCGTCAACCAGTTGATGGCAGGAAAATGTCTCCGGTCTGCCAGGTTTGTGTCTAATGCCCAGAAGGCACTTACTACCCTCAAGGTATTTTGCGAAACCGGCTCAGAGAAATCACCTCCTGGTGGAGAAACAGCCCCGATAATTGAAACCGATCCAAGTCTCTTTTCTTTCCCTAAGGTTATTACCCTGCCTGCCCTTTCATAGAAATCAGCAAGCCTGGTACCTAAATAGGCTGGAAAACCTTCCTCGCCCGGCATTTCCTCAAGTCTTCCTGAAATCTCTCTCAGTGCCTCAGCCCACCGTGAGGATGAGTCAGCCATCAAGGCCACATCATATCCCATATCCCTATAATACTCAGCAATTGTGACCCCTGTATAGATAGATGCCTCTCTGGCTGCCACTGGCATATTCGAGGTATTGGCAATCAAGGTGGATCTTTCCATTAGTTTCTCCCCGGTGTTTGGATCATCCAATTCTGGGAAAGTCAGCAATACCTCTGTCATTTCATTTCCTCTTTCTCCACAGCCAACATAGACTACAACCTGGGAATCAGCCCATTTTGCCAGCTGATGTTGACTAACCGTTTTACCAGTACCAAAGCCCCCGGGAATTGCAGCCGTGCCCCCTTTGGCGATAGGGAAAAAGGTATCGTAAATCCTCTGGCCTGTTAACAGTGGTACTTCCGGGTCAAGTTTTTCTTTTAAGGGCCTTCCTATCCTTACCGGCCACTTTTGTTTCATCATTAATTCATGCTTTTTTCCATTCTCATCAAGAATAGCAATAATGTCATTAACCGTAAAACTCCCTTTTTTAATCTCTACCACCTTACCCTTTATTCCTGGTGGGACCATTACCTTGTGTAGTATAACCTTTGATTCCTGAACCTCCCCAATGTAGTCCCCCTCAACAAAATCGTCACCCTTTTTAACTATTGGGTTGAAGTCCCATTTCTTTTCAGGATCCAGACTGGGAACGTTAACCCCTCTCGTTATATAATCCCCTGCCTGGTTTTTAATTCCAACCAAAGGCCGCTGTATCCCATCATAGAAATTGGTGATAATTCCCGGTCCAAGCTCCACTGAGACGGGGGCGCCGGTTCTCACGACATCTTCCCCTGGTTTAAGTCCGGTAGTATCCTCATAAACCTGTACATATGCCAAATCCCCTACGAGCTTTATTGTCTCTCCCATTAGGCCTTCCTTGCCCACCCTGACAACCTCATACATCTCACAACCTCTTATATCTTTGGCGATTACGAGTGGGCCGGCAATGCTCTTGATCTTTCCTGTTTGTTGATCTGCCATAATTCCCTCACTATGCTATTTCAAAGCCAACAGTTCTTTTAATAAGCCCCCGCATAGGGTCAACCTTGCTGATTAATGGGCCACCACTATCCGGGATCTCCAAAATTATAGGCATTATGCCCTTCCTGAATCTATCCATCTCTTTTAATATATCCCTTATTTCTTCGGCTATCTTGTCGGTAATCAATATCAAGCCGATATTATCGCTAAATAGCCCCTTCAGTATTTCTCTAATCTCCTGGGAGATCTCCTTAATCAGGAAAGTTTTTCTTATCCCTGCCAGCCTGAAACCATAAACTGTGTGTTTATCTCCAATCAGGGCGATTTCCATTATTTCCTCGCGATTGTTTCTCTGATTTCATCCCTATCCAGATCAACCTCAGTGCTCCTAACAACAGTCAAAAGATTCTTTATCTCTGTCTCCTTTGAAACAAGAAACCCGATAAGAGGTCCTGAGCCAAAGGGCTTTTTCTTCCTAATATCTTCTGCCTTTTTAAGCACCAGATTATCGAGCGCCTGCTCAAAAGCTAAAATAGAGCCGGTTTTCTCATACTCCTGCTGAGCACTTAATAGGGATTCAAAATATATTGTATTCTCCAGAAGGGGTATAAGGCCAGAGAGATCCTCTTCGTCAAAAGCGGGCAGCATTTCATTTAGCAATGCGCAATCAGGGATTAAAAAAGGATTAATGTCTTCTAAGGAGAGTCTGTCATTTTTTGCCCTTAAAATAATTTTAAGGTTGTGGGTTTCAACACATACCCCTATAAATTCTCTGAATTCTTTAATGCCTTTTAAGCTCAGGACTTTCTCCCATAAATCCGCCCAGAAAATTCTATCTAATGAGGCCTCTAAAAAAAAGAGGTTTTTAGTCTCATTATATTTACCCAGTCCATCTGTTAGCGATTGATAAGGGGTTTTTGCCAAGAGAGCAACAAAATCATCCATGCTCTCTACATCAATGAGGGTCTTAAAAAAAGCAACGTCCAGTTCGCCTCCCTCAATAAAGGAATCCACTATTTCATCTTTCTTTAAATCTCCATGTATTCCCCTCATCACGGTTCGCAAATTTATAACATCCCATTTTTTAAGTAGATATTCTCTTATTGGCCATGACCCTTTGGGAATAATCTTGGATATCTCCCTCCCTAAGGAGGAAAACTCTTCTAAAACAGCCTTCTCTAATTCTTTTGAATCATTAATTGCCGCCTCATTGAGGTAAGGAAAATAGTCTGTTCCCTCTAAAAGAGAGGCTATCTCTCCAGGCGATGTACATCCCCATAGATCCTCCCATCTCGATACAGAAATAAACTTCCCCTCTTTTGCCATTATCTTGGCATTAACATAGAGGTATGAAAGAACATCTCCAATCATATCCTGTCCCCAAATAGGATCTTGGCTACATCTACCCTTAGGTTCTCTTTAAGCCGGTTTAATTTGGTCTCAAGGGTATTGTCAACCTCCACATGCTTTTCCAAATCCCTAACAACTACACCTCCAAGGAACTGCATGGTCTTATCTGTTAAGGTCAGAGAGACATCTCTTCCTGTTCTGTCTTTGACAAATGTAGTTAATTCTCCCAACATCTTCTTGTTGAAGATTTTGCTGTCCCTCTGGTTAAAGACTAGCTCAAGTTTGTTTCCGGCAACAACTTCAGAGGCAGAAGCAATCAAGTTAAACATGATATCCTTATATACAAAATTATCCCGGTTCCCCTTTTCAGCTAATTCTTCTAAAATCTTTTTAGCCTCTTCAAATGACTCAGCAATTGCTTCTTCTTGAGCATCCATCCGCTTCCGTCTAACATCGATTTTGGTTTCTGCAATTATCCTTTGTCCTTCAAGGGAGGCGACTCTTTTACCGTTTGAAAGGGCTCTCTCTGTCTCTCTCTTCGCTTTTTCCTGAGCAGCTTTTGTAATATTGTCCGCCTCTGCTTGAGCCTTAAGAAGTATCTCAGATATCTCCTTCTCGGCCTCAGCCTCTATATGGGATATTATTTTGTCAACCCCTTTATCTGACATAATTCCCCTCTTTAACTACAGTAAATAAGATAAAGTGTAACATTTTAGCTCTTTGAAAGCTCCCCCTGGCCTTTATTAAAGGCCACATAGTTATCCTTGGTGAGACGCATGAGCAATGGGGATGTCTTTTTTTACATCATGCCCTCTAACATGGGGCCTCAGCGTGCCGCTTCAAACCATGTGCACGAGCAACTCGTCACTGTCTTCTAGGAACTTTTTTTGTGTGTCCTTCGACTTTGCTCAGGACCATGAGCTTGTCGAATGGCACTAGTTTGAAGCGGCCTACCAGCTTGTCTTTGTGAGGGCATGATAAAAAAAGACATCCCCATGCTCATTCACCAGGTAATTTCAAAGAGCTAAAATGTTACGATAAAGTTAAAAGTGAGATAGGGTGCCTTGTTCAAAAATCAATACGGTGAAGCACTTTTTTACTCTTACCCACCCATAATCTTGGTCCCGACAAAGATCAGGATAGCTATAAGGAGACCAAAAATAGCAAATGTCTCTGCCATAACAGCAAGAACAATTGCCTGACCAAAAGTTTCTGGCCTTTTGGCTACTGCACCCATACCACTGGCAGCTATGGCTCCCTGGGCAATGGCCGTGGCACTACTTAAACCAATGACAATGCCACCTCCAAGTGCGGCATAACCCATTCCTATAGGGATAGCCTTAATCTCTCCACCAAGCACGCCTACCCCAATGAGGATTAAAACGGCCCCTAAGAAACCATAAATTCCCTGTGTTTGTGGTAAGGCCTGGAGGACTAAAACAGGTCCAAATTTCTTTGGGTCCTCTGATATAACACCGGCCCCTGCAATACCTGCCAAACCAACTCCTATCCCGGAGCTAATGGCAGCCACACCCATAGAGATTGCCGCTCCAATAATTGCCAATATGATTCCTGTTGATAATTCCATAAAAATACCTCCCTTTTATTTAATCTCTAATATATCAAACTTCATCTCAAGGGGTGTAAACTCATTACCCCCGCTCTCAAAAAATTTGGTAAACAATTCTACATAATGCAACCGGAGTCCATGAACAAAACTCCCCATTGCATTGATAACAAAATTGAATAGATGGCCAATAAAAAAGACAACGATAGCAAAAAAGATTCCGATTGAGCTACCAGCGTAAAGCATCCCGGAAAGGACATTGACCGTCATTGCAATTCCTGTTGTACACAACCCTAAAGCCATAAGCCTTGCATAAGAAAGAACATCCCCCATGAATCCAGTTACCTGAAACATGGACATGGCCTTATGTCCTATGAAAAGCAATATGAGGGAGATGACTATAAAGATTAGACCCACTGGCTTATAACCTACTAAATAGAAAAAAAGGCCTGGTTGAGCAAACAAAAACCACAGGTTTCCAGTTAGGGCCTTCCATATTTCCTTTCTTTTCAGCATATTCAATACATTAATAACTACACCTACATTAACATGAACGAGACCAATAATGAGGGCGATCAGCAAAAATGTTGTCACCTGAACCATGGGATCAAATACCTGCATGGCTGCTAATATAGGTAACTTAAGCCCAAAACCGCCGAACCATCCCCCAGAAAGGGCGCCAATAATAATAGTAGCCACACCCGCTGATGAAAGAATAACACCAGCATCCTTAATGAACTTATTGTACCTTCCTCCCCCTCTTATTAATGAGAAACCCAAAACAAGGGCAATTACCCCATACATTGCATCAGTTAACATGATTGAAAAAAACAGGAGGAAACCCGGAACTAAAAATATGGTTGGATCAACGCCATTATAGACTGGCAAACCGTAAAGACGTGTTAATAGCTCAAAACTCCTAATGAATTTTGGGTTTTGTAACTGTACTGGCACATCATCCCTCTCGTCAGGATCCGATATTTCAACCACACATGCCTCATTGCTGACCGCTTTTATCTCCTTAGCGGCTTGGGCGGCTGAGTGCTTCGGAACCCAACCCTCAATAGCCACAACATGCTCCATCTCGGCAAACTTATTCTGGCTTTCTTCTCTCTGCCGCTCCGTCAGTAAAAGTTCCCGGTACTTTTCAAGCTCATCTCGCCATTTTTTAGCTATAGCAACAACGATTGTCTCTTGTTTTGTCTTCTCTTCAACTAATGCCAAATTTTTTTTATTAATCGAATCTCTTGCCTTGTTTGGTGTTCCTTGCTGCCCCGCTATTTCAATCCTTTCCCAGTTCATGCGGCGAAGATTAGCTAATACCAGCGATGCTTGTTCTTTGAGACAGACTAATAGTGTCACCAGCTTATTATCAGATGTCTCCTTTACACCGAGGTAAAAGTTACCTTCTGTCAATTCATTTAATCTTTCCCGTACATTATCCGTCTCTTCCTTTGGCATAATACCTAAGAAGATAGACAAAAAATCTGATTCCCCAACATCTGCGAGATCTATCTCTAAGGTTAAAATCAGGTCCAATAGCGCCTTAATTCTCTCTGATTCTACAATGTCTTGCTCAATTTTTCCCAACTCCTTAACTGGCTCCTCTGTCTCTTGCTCAATTTTTTCTATTATATCGTCAACGGTATTTATTAGCTCTTTGCCGTATATTTCTCTCGTTTCAATCTTTTTTGGCGGCATAGGCGCAAAAACCCCTTTTATAAAACCCTCTTTTTGTTCAGGATCATAACGTTCAAAAAGATCTAACAATCTATTTATTGCAATATTAAGAGCCGCTATTTTTCTGATATTTAATGATGGGGGGTGAGGTCTTAGTAGGTTTTTCCAGGTAGGATCTTCGAGCTTTTCAGAATAATCAGTAAGATGGATGGTGCCAAGCTCTTGCAGTCTTTTGACTATTTCATGCTTTAGTCTCTGTAATACCAGGATTTGTAGCTTTTTCATCCGGGTCGGTCTTAACATGATCTCAACCTAATAATGAATGTAAAATGAATTCTTTCGCCTTTCCAAGGTTCTTTTGGGCCTCTTTGCTAAGCTCTTCGGTTTCCTTTTTCCATTCATTCGCGATAGTGAGGCCTTCATTTTTTGCCTCCTCTCCAGCATCCTCTCTCATCTTCTCAGCTTGTCTTTGAGAATTTTTCGCCTTTTCAGCTGATAATTTTTCTGCCTCTGCCTTAGCTTTCTCAATTATGCGAATTGCCTCTCCTTTGGAATTCTCTATCCTCTCTTTTACCTCAGCTTCGGCCTTTTTTATCTTATGTAAGGATTCTAAAATCATGCTAAACCTCTAATGCTAATTAAAAATTGTATAAAGGAGAGATATTGCAGCTATTTCAAAACAGAGAGACCTTCAGTTTGTTTTTGGGATACGGCACGATCGTTATTTGTCTCTTCTTTTAGATCTTTCATTTTGCAGTTACCCTCAAAAATAACCCCTTCTTCTAAGACAAGTTTTGGAGTTTTAATATTACCGAAGAGTTTTCCTGGAACAGTTATTTCGATCTTCTTTTCTGCAAATATATCACCATGCACCTCTCCACTTATGACCATATCAGCAATATGAATCTGTGCTTTAATAACTGCGCTTTCACCTACTATCAAAGTCCCGCTTGAAAAAATTTCTCCAGAAAGTTTCCCATCTATCCTGACAGCACCAGTAAAGGAAAGTTTACCATCAAATTCTGTGTCCCTGCCTAAAAAAGCATTAATCTCGTCTTTTGATTTCTTCATTGATTGTTACCCCCACCTAAAGATTTACCAGCGGCTTAATACCACGGTCTTATAGTTGATTGCAAGAAAAATTGTATTGCTAAATGAGGTTAATTTTAAAAAGATTTATTAAAGCCTCGGCCTTGTCTGTTTGTCATTCCTGAAACATAAACCTCCTCATGCTTATATTCATTACCAAACCCATAGCAGCCATAGTGGAAATTACCGATGATCCACCATAGCTAAATAAGACTAATGGTATCCCAACTACAGGGAGAAGACCGATTGCCATGCTTACATTTATAATGAGGTGCCAGAAAACCGATGCAGCAATACCAACAACGATTAGGGTGCCGAATTTATCTTTGCTGTTTTTTGCTATGTTGAGGCACCATAATATTAAAAATAGATAGACAAGCAAAAGTATGGCTGAGCCTACAAATCCCCACTCCTCTGCTAAAACAGAAAACGGAAAATCGGTATGTTGTTGGGGAAGAAAATGTAGCCTCGTCTGAGTCCCTTTAAGAAAACCTTTCCCCCAAAAGAGGCCTGAACCAATAGCAATCTTGGATTGGGTAACATGATATGCGGCACCCAAGGGATCCAAATCAGGCCTTAAAAATGTTATTATCCGTTTCTTCTGGTATTCTTGAAGCGTGATCCAGAAAAACGGTGCTGAAAGAAAAGCGATGGATAAAAAAATCACTATTGATTTCCAATTAACATTAACAAAAATAATAATCGAGAAGGAGATTATGAGTAACATCAGTGCCGTTCCCAAGTCAGGTTGATAAATGATCATTATGAAAGGAATGGCAATTAAAATTAATGGCCTCAACAAATCTCTAAGTCTATAATTTTCAGTTCTTTCCGAGTCTGAAAAATATTTAGCCAGAACAATAATAATGGATATTTTGACCATCTCAGAAGGTTGGATAGAAAAATAACCTAAACTCAACCAGCGTTGAGAGCCATATGTAACTTTACCCGACTTTAGAACGGCCACCAGAAAAATAAGGGAAATAAAAAATAACGGATACGCAAGTCTATCTAAAACATGATAGTCAAAAGTTGTCATTAATAGCAGAATAAAAAAACCTATAGTATACCAAAGAATCTGTTTAAAATAAACATGGCCTCCTCCCATAGATCCGATCGAATGGGTAGCGCTATAAAGATTAATAACGCTTAGTGCTCCTATAAATATCAATATAACTAAGAGGATCCAGTCAAAGTTGTTTATCAATCGACGATCAAACATGCTCGTCTCCCGCTTCTTATTTCCTGTTTTCTTAACAAGAACTGAGCACCTATAACATTCTTACCTTCTTGAAATAACACTTGAGTATCTTTTTTGCAATCGGGGCCGCTACACTCCCTCCAGCACCACTATGCTCTATAAGGACAGCTAATGCTATCGCCGGATTTTCAGCAGGCGCAACAGCCACAAACCATGCATGGTCTCTAAATTTATACGGAATATCTTTTTCCCTTGCTAATTCTCTTTCCTCTGGCAAAGCAATTACCTGAGCAGTGCCAGTTTTACCAGCAACTCTTATTTGATCAAGTTTCGCCCTTTTTCCCGTTCCATGGGGTTCATTTACAACACCAACTAAGGCCTTTTTTATCAACTCCATATTTTCTTTTTTTATGCTCCATCGACGTAATGAATTTGGTTTAAATTTAAAAATTCTTTCCTTGTTTTCGTTCTCTATCCATTTGGTTACCTGTGGTTTAAACAGAACACCCCCATTAAAAAGGGCTGATACAAATCTGACCATTTGGATAGGCGTTACGAGAGCAAAGCTTTGTCCAACTGCCACGGACAATGTCTCCCCTTCCTGCCACGGAACATGCCATCGTCTTAGCTTCCAGGCCCTATTTGGAATAAGCCCTTCCTTTTCGTCTCCTAATTGGAGGTTTGTTTTAGAGCCAAAACCAAGGCTCTTGGCATATCTTGCGATAGTATCTATCCCTATCTTCTGACCCATTTTATAAAAGTAGACATCGCATGATTCAACTAATGCCCTGTGTAAATCAACATAGCCATGTCCTTCCTCTTTCCAATCACGATATGCCCTTCCTCTAAAGCTATAGCTTCCTCCACAAAAGATTTTTTCATTGGGATCAATAACTCCTTCTTCTAATCCTGCTATGGCTACGGCTATCTTAAAAAGGGAACCTGGTGGATACTGTCCTGAGATTACCCTATTTTGTAGTGGAAAGCGAAGATTAGAAACCAATCTTTTCCATACCTTCTCGTCCATCCCTGTGGCAAAGTCATTAGGATTAAAACTTGGTCTACTTGCCATAGCCAATACCTCTCCAGTCATTGGA